>Ga0334885_1000670_pt1 | contig 55052 bp, 45 predicted proteins | sample GraSluR1_MG_8_FD_207233 | JGI IMG/M metagenome (GOLD analysis project Ga0334885, IMG submission 207233) | Sludge microbial communities from methane-producing bioreactor in Wageningen University, Netherlands - Granular Sludge_31_05-R1 | ecosystem: Engineered > Bioreactor > Anaerobic >...
TCATGGCAGAGAAAACGGGTACGTTTTAATTCTAAAATAGTTAACTTTTCTTTGACTTTCAACATCTGAGTGCGTGTCGTATAGGAACCGTTGCGGATAATACGAACCGATCGACAGTGTTCACAATGGGGAGGTGAGTCATCCAATCTCCCTTTAATAAACTGCGCTTGAACGCCTTTATTTTCTTTTTCAATCAGCCATTCTTCATCAAAAAATAAATGTTTATCTGTTAATCCGAGTAATTTTCTAGTATGATTATCCATTGAGAGACTCCTTTGGTAGGGTGACATTTTGGTCGACTAAATTTTACCAAAAGTGAGTCTCTTTTTGAGTTGAAACGAAGAAAAAGTGTTGGTAGAAAATCGAAGTCGATTTTCCACCAACACAAAATATTATAGAACCGAAATAGAAAGATAAAGCGGGTGTCATCAACAATTGATGACACCCGCTTTTTTCTGTATAGTAGATGCGAGGTGAAAAAATGGTTTCCGCATATATTAATATCTTTTTTATTTTTGTTTTAATGTTTATCGGCTATGTGCTGACATACAAGCAGTGGTTCTCTAATCAAATCGGCGATGCTTTTTCAAAACTGGTCTTACAGATTGCACTGCCCTGTAATATGTTTTTGACAATCACGAAAAATTTTTCTCGATCAGAATTTCTGCATCTTGTCAGTGGGATGATCATCCCGCTAATTTCTATGCTGCTAACATTTGTTGTGAGCTTTGCCTATTGTCGCATCTTTCGGATTACTCCTGCTCGTAAAGGAATTTTTTCTACAATGTTCACTTGCTCCAATACGATTTTTATTGGATTGCCGATTAATTTGGCAATCTTTGGTGAACAAGCAGTTCCTTATGTCCTGCTCTATTACATCGTCAATACAACGATCTTTTGGACCTTGGGTATTTACTTTATTGCCCGCGACAATCCTCAAATTGAACAGGCCACAGTCAATTTTCATCTAATACCAATTTTGAAAAAGATTTTCTCTCCAGCACTGTTAGGTTTTTTACTTGGGTTGTGTGCAGTCTTGGTTAACATTACTGTTCCAGGTTCCATTGCAATCTTTTTAAGCTATCTGGCTAATTTAACGACACCCTTATCAATGTTTGTCATCGGGATCATCGTCTATAATGTGGGAATCAAAAATCTGACTTTAAATAAAGATATTATTGGTGTTATCGTTGGTCGATATGTTATCTCTCCGTTAATTGTATGGTTATTAGGACAATGGATCAGTGTACCGCCTTTGATGATCTCTGTCTTTATCATTCAAGCTGCGATGCCGGTTCAAAACTCTGTCCCCATTCTGGCACGTTCCTATGGTGCCGATCAGAAGTTCGCGGCTTCTTCATTGGGTTATTCAGTGCTATTATATCTCGCGTATATTCCATTATTATTAAAATTGATACTATAAAAGCCTTCGAGCGCAAACTCGAAGGCTTTCTATTATTTCGTAATAATTTTATCGATACTTGCTAACGCATTTGTCATACGAGTGATGATCGCTAATTGATTCAAGCGATTATCGCGTACTTTTTCATCTTCTACCATAATCATGGTTTCATTGAAATACCGTTCAATCACTGGGCGCAAATTCGTCAAGGTTTGATAGTTTTCAGCCATGCTTTGGTTTGCGAATTGATCTTCGGCCTCTTTCACTGCAACGTACAATTCTTTTTCGGTATCATTTTCAAACAGCTTAGGATCGACCTTGTAGGTAATAACATCTGGTTCCATTTTCTTCGTTAGGTTAATTACACGTGTCAAAGCTTCCATCGCTTCTTTAAAGTGCTCATCGGTCAAATGCTCATCAAAGATTTGAGCTGTCTTGAAAACTTGGACTAAATCATCTTGGTGTGAATCCAATACCGCATCGATAATATCATGCCGGACATTGTAGATTTGCAGCCGTTGACGGATACGTCCCTTAAAGAACTCAATGAATTCTTTTTGATCGCGGTTGAAATGGATTCCATAATCCAAAACATCCTCGTTGACAGCGTCGACGATCGCCCCTTGCATATCGGTGAACGGGAAGGTCCAGCCTTGTGCTTCGACAATCCGGACAATTCCGTATGTTTGACGACGCAATGCGTAAGGATCATTTGAGCCGCTTGGAATCATTCCTACAGCGAAGAAGCCTAGTACGCTGTCAATCTTGTCAGCGATCGCTAAAACTGCACCAATCGCTGTTTTTGGCAAATCACCTTCTGAAGAAATCGGCATGTAATGCTCACGAATCGCGGTGGCAACGGCAGGTTTTTCCCCTTTCAGCAAGGCATATTTTTCACCCATGATCCCTTGTAATTCTGGGAATTCATTCACCATGTTCGTCACTAAATCGAATTTATAGATTTCTGACGCCCGCTTCAAATCAGTTAATTCTTCCTCGCTCAAGCCGACTCGCTTTCCAATGACTTGACTGATTAAACCGACACGCTGCATTTTTTTATACATGCTACCGATTTTTTCGTGGAAGGTTACGTTCTTCAATTTTTCAACGCAGTCTTCAATCGATAATTTCTTATCCTCTTCAAAGAAAAATTCACCGTCTTCCAAACGTGCAGCCAAGACTTTTTGATTTCCTTTGATGACGTTATCTAGTTTTACACTGTTTCCGTTACGAACAGAAATGAAGTGCGGCAATAACATTCCCGCTTGATTGCGAATTTCAAAGTAACGTTGGTGTTCCTTCATAGAGGTAACCAGCACTTCTTCAGGAACCGATAGGAAACGCTCTTCGAAATCGCCAACAAATGCGGTTGGATATTCCACTAAGTTCGTTACTTCTTCTAATAAATCAGGATCAAGATTGATCACCCATTTATTTTTCTCAGCGATTTCTTCAATTTGGTTTACGATCATCTGTTGACGCTTGTGAGCATCTGCAATCACAAATTGTTCTTCTAATTTTGCTTCGTATTCGCTTGGATTGGCTAATGCAACTTGATCACCTAAGAAACGATGACCTTCCGTTATGCGACCTGTTTGAACATCCAGTAATTCAAATGGAATTACTTCTTCATCCAACAATGCGATGATCCAATGAATCGGACGAACGTATTCAAACATCGTATCGCCCCAATGCATCATGGTTGGGAAATTCATGCTCTTCACCACATCTAATAAGCCAGTCAAAACTTCTTTACTTTCTTTTCCGTGAATATATTTTGTCACATAGACATATTCCACACCATTGACTTCACGGAAAGTGATTGCATCAGTTGTTAGACCTTGCCCGCGGACAAACCCTTCTGCTGCTTTGCTCCAATTTCCTTCCGCATCTAACGCGATTTTCTTTGCTGGACCTTTGACTTCTTCTTGCACGTCTTCTTGACGATCAGGAATATTGGTTACTCGGATCGCCAAACGACGAGGAGTTGAAAAGGTTTCAATGGATTCGAAGGTCAAGCTGTTCTCTGCTAAAAACTTCGAAACTTTTTCTTCTAGTTGTTTGATACTTGGCCAAACCACGTGGGCTGGCATTTCTTCTAAACCAATTTCTAATAGTAGATTTTTCGCCATCTTATTTGCCCTCCTGATTCAATAATGGGAAGCCTAGTTTTTCCCGTTCAGCCACGAATATCTTCGCAACAGAGCGAGCCATGTTACGGATACGAGCCAAGTAGCCCGCACGTTCAGTGACTGAAACAGCCCCGCGTGCATCCAACAGGTTAAAGGTATGGCTGCATTTCAAAATGTAATCATAAGCTGGGTGCACTAGATTTTCATCAATACAGCGTTTCGCTTCTTTTTCAAATTTTTCAAAATTCTCTAAAAGCATATCTTGATTACTTTCTTCAAATGAATATTTTGAATGCTCATATTCTGGTTGCTTAAAGATTTCGCCGTATTTAACGCCGTCGCTCCATTCTAAATCATATACACTGTCGACTTCTTGAATATAAGAAGCCAAACGTTCCAAACCATAAGTCAATTCAGAAGTCACTGGGTTGACCTGCAAACCGCCAACTTGTTGGAAATACGTGAACTGAGTAATTTCCATTCCATCAAGCCAGACTTCCCAACCAACACCAGCACAACCCATTGAAGGATTTTCCCAGTTGTCTTCTACAAAACGGATATCGTGCTCTAACGGGTCAATTCCCAATAAACGTAAGCTGTCTAAATACAACTCTTGGATATTTTTGGGAGAAGGCTTCATTACTACTTGGAATTGGTGATGCTGATATAAACGATTGGGATTTTCGCCGTAACGTCCATCAGCTGGACGACGTGAAGGCTCTACATATGCCGCACGCCATGGTTCAGGTCCGATCGCCCGTAAGAAGGTGTAGGGACTCATCGTTCCCGCTCCCTTTTCTGTATCGTAGGCCTGCATCAGCATACAGCCATTGTCTGACCAAAATTTTTGTAACGACAAAATCATTTCTTGCACTGTTAATTTGCTCATTCTGTTTCCTCCTGGTTTATTATTGAAGTTTATTTATCTTTTGACTTGCAGGGTGGCTAGCTCATTTGAAGGAAATTCATTTTTCCAAAAACAGGAAAAATGAGCTTATTTTCGTACGCATACCATTGCACTATGCGTCTTGATCAAAATCTGGCTTTGACTCAATGTTTTCTTCTTTCACTAAATAAACTGCAAAAAGTGCAACTGGCAACTCGCAAAAATAAACGTCCCTATGCCGAAATAATCGACATAGGGACGTATCAACGCGGTTCCACCCTACTTCCAAGCAGTTGCTTGGCAGCTTTCACTAAATGTGCTCACAAACGCCAACAAAATTTGTTTCCCTTTCAGGCTTCCACTATCCCTGACTCGCTGTGTTTTCCACAAATTTTTAAATTTGATCCTCGCACCTATTCAACTTGGTTCTATAATAGCGACACCAGACCCCTTTTGTCAAATCTTTCTGTGTACATTGGTTAGCAAATTCAGTTCCAATAGAAAATGAATTCCTTAAAATGGCTAGTCAAAAGGAATCGCCTGAAAAATCCCATCCTTTAATTGCATCGTTTCTGTGAAACCGATCGTTTTTAATAATTCAACCGTTTCAGGAAAATGACACGTCAAGGTCGATGTTTCATGACTATCGCTGGTGATAATAATCGGACAGTCTCTTTTCTTTAAAAGCTTCAGCAGGAAAGGATTGGGATAAGGCGTCGTACGCCAATTCCGAGAAATTGCCCCCGTATTGATCTCCACCATTCCATCATAGGTTTGAATAATGTCAATCACATCATTCAGAGCCTTCGAAGCAATCGCCTGATATTCCACACTGTCTTCATCCAGCCAAGGCTGCTTTTCATTAAATTTCGTAATCAAATCAAAATGACCCACGATTTCCGAATGATTCTGATCAATATGTCTTACCACCGTATCATAATAGTCACGCACCATCTGCATCTGATCACCTCGATACCACTCATTTAAGGTTTTCATCAAACTTTCCGGACTTTCATCCACGCTGCGAAAAATCCCTTGACGTGGTGGGAAATAATGTACGGAGCCAACCGTATAATCATAGCCATCAATTGGATCGGCACTGTAATAATCCCATTCCAAGCCTAAACTGATATTTAGCTTTCCCGCTAATGTTTTCTTGAGCTTGCGTAAAGCAGTTTGATACGTCACTTCATTCTGTACCCCAAGACAGCTAGGATCAAACAGGGCCGGTGAGTGACAAGTAAATCCCAGATCCGTAAAACCTAATTCAATTGCGGCTTGTGCCATATCTTCTAAACTATCTTTGCCATCGCACCACGTACTGTGAGTGTGCGCATTTGAATAGAACATCGCTGAACCTCCTAAATTTCGGATTCTACTGCATCCGTTCCTGTTTGACTTTTTTATCAACAACGTGGCGATTTTCCAGCTCTTGGCGTACTTGTGCCAAATTGATTCCCATCTCCACCATTAATACAAGAACATGATACACCAAATCAGAGATTTCAAAAACAGTTTCATTATAATCTTCCTTCATGGCGCCGATCACGACTTCCGTTGATTCTTCTCCAACTTTTTTCAGAATCTTCTCGATACCTTTTTCAAACAGGTAACTCGTATAACTGCCTTCCTGTGGTATCTCTTTACGTCCTTTAATCAATTCGTACAACGCATCTATCGTTGCCTGCGTATCTTCACCGTATAATACTTCATTGAAGCAGCTTTCTGCACCAGTGTGACAAGCTGGGCCATCTTTTTTAACCTTCGCAACCAGCGCATCCTGATCGCAATCCAGCTTCAATGAAACCAAATGCTGATAATTGCCGCTGGTCTCGCCTTTACGCCATAATTCTTTACGACTGCGAGAATAAAAGGTCATAAGCTGATCCTTTAATGTTAATTCATAGCTTTCTTGATTCATATACGCCAAAGTCAATACCTCATTGGTTTCAGCATCTTGCACGATCACAGGGATTAACCCTTTTTCGTCAAATTTTAGTTCAGTCATCATATGCCCCCTAAACGATCCGGACAGGAATATCTGCCGCCATCAATTGTTTTTTCAAATCTGGAATTTTTACTTCGCCATAATGGAAAATCGATGCAGCAAGCCCCGCCTCAATTTTTGGCAACTGAAATAACTCAATAAAATCTTCACTTTTTCCGGCACCACCAGAAGCCACGATTGGTAATGCTGTGATTTCACTAACGGCTTGCAACAACTCCAAATCAAATCCCTGCTTCACACCATCGGTATCCATACTGTTGATGACTAATTCCCCCGCGCCTAACTGCTCACCCTGACGAATCCAGTCTAAGGCCTCTAATCCCGTATCTTCACGACCGCCCTTAGCAAAAACGTGCCATTGATCGCCAACGCGTCGAATATCCACAGATAAGACGACGCACTGACTGCCGTAGCGTTTTGCACCTTCTTCAATCAGCTGCGGACGACGAATCGCACCTGAATTAACGCTGACCTTATCCGCGCCGCAATTCAAGACCCGTTCAAAGTCAGATTCCTCATTAATTCCACCGCCAACAGTTAGAGGGATAAAAACTTCTGAAGCGACACCTTTTAAAATATCAGTGAACAAGCCGCGTTCCTCTGCTGAAGCTGTAATATCATAAAAAACCAGCTCATCTGCTCCTTGTTCATTGTAAAAACGAGCTAAAGTCACGGGATCATTGACATCCTGCAAACCAGCAAAATTCACACCTTTAACCACACGCCCATCTCGAACATCTAAACATGGTACGATTCTCTTTGCGATCATTGGTCATCCTCCTCACCGACTGCTAAAACATCCTCTAGCTTTAAGCTACCATTGTATAGTGATTTTCCGACAATCGCACTGGAAATTCCCAACTGCTTCAAGCCTTCAATATCCTTTAGTGATGCGACACCGCCAGAAGCCACAATTTCGATATTCAACTGATTGAGCTTTTCATATAATGGCAGATTGATTCCCTCACCAGTACCATCACGAGAGATTTCAGTAAAGATAATCGTTTCAGCGCCCCATTCAACAAGTTGCTGACAAAATTCAAACGCATCTGTCTCCGTTTTTTCCAGCCAGCCTTCGACTGCGACCTTCTCATCTTTCGCATCGACACCGATCGCGATTTTACTTCCGTACTTTTTCAGCATCGCTTGAGTAAACTCAGGATCTTTTTGAGCGATCGTCCCAAGAATCACACGGTCGACACCTGCGGACAAACAATGCTCAATAGTTTCCTCGTCACGGATTCCTCCACCAACTTCTACAAATAAATTTGTGTTTTCAACGATTTTTTTAGCGATCCCAAAATAGTGCAGCTTTCCGGCCTTAGCGCCGTCCAAATCAACAAGATGCAGATATTTAGCACCCGCTTTTTCAAAAGATTGAGCAAAAGCCACTGGATCATCGCCAAATACCTCTTTTTGCTGATAATCACCTTGATATAAGCGCACAACTTTCTCATCCAAAAGATCAATTGCTGGGAAAATTTTCATACCGGTACCTCCGTAAATGCTTTTAGAATATTCAAGCCGACTTCTCCACTTTTTTCTGGGTGGAATTGTGTACCGAAGACATTTTTATTTTGTACGATCCCTGGGATAGAGAGTCCATATTCGCTGTCGGCGACCAGATGCTCTTGACAATCCGTTGCAAAGTAGCTATGAACATAATAGACAAAATCATTAGGACCCAATGATTTAACCAACGGACACTCTGTATTTCGTATATCTAGCTTGTTCCAACCAATCTGTGGAACCTTTAGATCGATATCCACTTGATCAAATGCTTCACGCATTGAGACAATTCGCCCTGGAATCAAGCCTAAACCAGGATGCTCTCCAAACTCTTCACTTTTATCAAATAAGAGCTGCATCCCTAAGCAAATCCCAAGAAATGGCTTGCCGGAAGCTGCCAGCTCCTGAATCGGCTCAACTAAAGACAATTCTTCTAGTTTTTTTCGTGCATCGCCAAATGCTCCAACCCCCGGTAAAATGATTCGATCGGCCGCTTTCAATTCATTTAACGAACGTGTAATCTGACATTCTACTCCCAAATACTCCAATGAGCGCGACAAACTAAAGAGATTGCCGACACCATAATCAATAATTGCTAGCATAGGCTTCCCCCTTAATTGATCGTTCCTTTTGTTGATGGAATCTCATCTGGTGCTAATTGATTGATTGCTACCGCTTCACCTAACGCTCTTCCAAAACCTTTGAAACAGGCTTCCACGATGTGGTGGCTATTCTTACCAGCAATTTGGTGCAGATGAATCGTCGCACCTAGTTCTCGGGCAAAAGCGATAAAGAATTCCTCAACTAACTCAGTATCAAATTGCGAACCGATTTTTTCGCTGGGAATATCCAGCTCGACCACAGCCATCCCACGTCCGCTGATATCAATCGCTGACATCACTAAAGCTTCATCCATCGGTAATAGCATACTGCCATAACGTTTGATGCCTCGACGTTCGTCAAGACTTTCAGAAAAAGCTCGACCTATCGCGATCGCCACATCCTCAGTCGTGTGGTGAGCATCAACCTCAATATCACCATCACATACCAGTTCCAGATCAAAGCGTCCATGGCGAACAAATAATTCCAACATATGATCTAAAAAGCCCACACCTGTTTTGATCGTTTGTTGTCCTGTACCATCAACCGTCAGAGCCAGTTGAATCTTTGTTTCAGATGTATTACGTGTCACTTCTGCTTTTCTCATGCTTCCACCTCTTCTAGTATTGTTGATAATACTTTAACTAGCTGCTCCATTTGCTCCTGGGTTCCCACAGTGATCCGTAAATAATCCTTTGTACGCGGCTGATTAAACCAGCGCACTAAAATTTTCTTTTCTCGCAAAGCCTCGAATAATTTTTCTCCAGTAATTTGCGGATGTTTTGCAAACAAGAAGTTTCCCTGACTATCTGTTTGTTCAAAACCAAGCTTTGTCAGCGCCTGCTTGCTCCATTCTCGAACCTGAATTGTTTCTTGAATTTTTTGATCTACGTATTCCTGCTCCTGTAAAACTGCGCCGCCAGCTGCTTGAGTTAAGCTATTGATATTGTAAGGATTTAAACTGAAACGTAAGCGATTCATATCTGCTATCAAATCCGTATTCCCAACACCAAAGCCTAAACGTGCTCCCGCCAATTGACGGGATTTTGAGAAGGTTCCTACCACAAATAAATTCTGATATTTTTCAATCAAAGTCACCATTGAAGCTCCGCTAAAATCAATATACGCCTCATCCACAACAACTAAGCGATCTGGATGACGCTCTAAAAAGGCGCAGATTTCTGCTTGTGACAAATAGATGCCTGTTGGCGCATTGGGATTGGCAAAAATCACTGTGCCGGCCAACGCATCGTATTCCTTGAGCTCTAGCGTGAAATCATTATTCAACGGAACAACGGTTGAATCAACTTTATAAAGAGCGCTATATACCTGATAAAAACCATAGGTCACATCTGGAAAAGCGATGCCTTCTTCAGTGAAGCCTTGAAAAATATACGAGAGCACCTCATCACTACCATTACCAAGGAAAAGCTGCTCCTGCTTCACACCTAGATGCTGTGCTAACGGTTTTGCTACAGCTTCGACGGTAATATCTGAGTAACGGTTTAAGCTTTGCGACACCTCAGCAACTGCTGATTCCACGCTGGGGGCCGGCGGATAAGGACTTTCATTTGTGTTTAATTTAATGAATTCTCCCTCGTTTACTTGTTCTCCTGGTGTATATGGAGTGAGATCCTGATATTTTTGATTTAAAAATGTCATGCCTCTTCACCTCTTCTCACTTTCATGGATCGCGCATGGCCGATTAAATCTTCAGTCTCCGCGAATAGTTCAACTGCAGAGGCTGCTTCTTTCATAGCCTCTTCGGTATAATACAGGTAGCTGCTCTTCTTTATAAAATCATCCACCGATAATGGCGAATAAAACCGAGCTGTTCCTTCTGTCGGCAAGGTATGGTTCGGTCCCGCAAAGTAATCCCCTAAAACCTCTGGAGTGTGATGACCTAAAAAGACGCTTCCGGCATTTTCAACCCTTCCTAACAAAGCAAACGGCTCTGATACAGATAGTTCCAAATGCTCCGGCGCGATTTGGTTAGCGATAGAGATCCCTTCTTCCAAATCTTTTACTAAAATAATTTTCCCTGTATTCTCGATAGCTGCTCCAGCGATTTTTTTACGCGGCAATACCGCTAATTGCTGCTCTAATTCTGATTGAACTTTTTCAATCAGTGTCTCTTCTGTCGTTACCAGAATTGCTTGTGCTAGTGTATCATGCTCCGCCTGCGCTAAAAGATCGGCTGCAATCCAGCGAGGATTTGCGCTATGATCAGCAACGATCAACACGTCACTCGGTCCGGCGATCATATCAATATCAACTTCGCCATAAACCATGCGCTTGGCCGTGGCAACATAAATATTTCCCGGTCCCACAATCTTATCTACCTTCGGAATCGTCTCTGTGCCATACGCAAGTGCCGCTACACCATGTGCTCCACCTACTTTGTAAATTTCATCTACTCCAGCAATAGAAGCAGCCGCTAAGATAGCTGCTGGAACATTTCCTTCACTATCTGTTGGGGTCATCATGACAATTTTCTTCACACCAGCGATCTTAGCCGGTAGGACATCCATCAAGACGGTACTGGGATAAGCCGCCGTTCCACCAGGTACATAGACTCCGACACGTGCTAAAGGAATGATCCGCTGCCCCATCACAACACCATTTGATTCTGTTGAAACAAATCCTTGTCGTACTTGTTTTTGATGGAAGGATAGAATATTTTCTTTCGCCTGCTCCATCACCTTTAATAATTCTGGCGATACTCCCTTTAAGGCTGCTTCGATCTCGCTTTCACTGACTGCTAATGTATCCAAAGTGACATGATCGATTTCTTTGATTAATTGATAAAGGGCTTGATCTCCATCTTGTTGTACGCGTTCTATAATTTTTTTGACCACCTCAGATACATCCGCAGTCTCAGAATACTTTCGTGCTAAGATATCGGCTAATTGATCCGTTTGAGTTGAATACACTCTCATAGTTGCTTCCTCACCTTCTCGATCACTTTTTGGATTCGTTCTTGCTTAAAGCGCCATGTCGCGTTGTTAATGATCAACCGAGCAGAAGATGGCGCAATGTCTTGAATCACCTTCAAATCATTTTCTTTTAAGGTCGTGCCTGTTTCGACAATATCGACAATCACGTCGGATAACCCTAATAATGGAGCTAATTCGATCGAACCGTGTAAATGAATCAATTCTACAGACCGCCCAATCCCTTCATAATACTCACGAGTGATGGTCGGATATTTTGTTGATACACGTAACGGACGTGAAAAATCTTCTTCGAAATCATTATGCGCAGCAACCGCTAATCGGCAGACACCCATATGTAAATCCAAAAATTCAATAACGTCTGCTTTGCTTTCTAATAGAATATCTTTTCCTACCACGCCGATGTCCGCTGCTCCGTGCTCCACATAGATTGCTACGTCACTGGGCTTCACTAAAAAGAAACGTAATTTATTAACCTCATCACAAAAAATCAGTTTGCGATTGTCTTCAAAGACACCTTCAGCTGCCACTCCGGCCTTGGTGAACAGATCATACACCGCATCTCCCATTCGCCCCTTAGGCAGAGCTACATTCAAGTACTCTGAACTTTTATTATCCGATGGTAGTTTTTGCCCGACATGATTCAGCTTTAGTCCAAAGCCAATCGCACCTTGACGCTTTCCTTGACGACTCATTAAACGGTCGTAACGTCCGCCATATAAAATTGTTTCCCGCGCTTCTTTAATGAAGCCTTGGAATAACAATCCACTATAATAATCTGCATCATTCATGATCGAAAAATCTAATCGCAGACGAATTTTCTCTGATAAGTCTTCTTTCTGCAATGCTTTGTATAATTGTTTCAATTCTTCTAATCCAGCCTGCGCTTCAGGATAAGACGCCAACAAAACTTTGGCACGCTGATACTTTGTTTCAAAATCTCCTGATAAACGAACCAATTTGGCTAAGTTGTCAGATTCTTCTTTTGACAATCCTGCTTTGGCCGTCAATTCATCCATACCGTGAGAACTTTTATCTCGCAGGCAATCCAAGACCTTTTGGCGATCCTCAATTGAAAAACGATCACAAATCCCATTGATGATTCCCATATGTGAAAGATCTAGTGTTCCTTCACCAACTTGTGCCAAACTTTCCCAAGCAAGCTTTAACATTTCCAACTGATCATCCCAAGTAATCTCATCAATGATTTCTAGACCGATCTGATAAATTTTCTGGTACTCGCCTGCCTGACGATCATGGCGATAGACATCTTCTACATAATAAACCTTTCGTGCTTCGCCATCTGGTGTATTTTTAGCAATTGACAACGTCACATCCGGCTTCAATGCCATTGTCCGACCGTCGTTTCCAGTAAAAGTAATGATGGAGGAATTTCGCAAAAAATTGTAATTTTGCTGATAGTCACCATATTCTTCAAAGTTGTTTAAGTGATAAGGATGAAAATGATGCTGAGTATATAACTTTCTTAATTTCAATTCGATTTGCTCTTCGGGTCTTAATACTTCCCATAATTCTTCCACACTTATCACTCCTAAGTCATTTTTATGTATTTAATTTTCTTTACAGAAAATTAAGTCTGATTTTCCTACCGTATACCATTCAGCTAAACAGTTCGAGCTTTATTTTCCCTACTTTGTTGTACTCAGTTCGGGTGCCGCACATTGCGAAAAGCTGAACTGGCATCCTAAGTCATTTTTTTGTATTTAATTTTCTTTACAGAAAATTAAGTCTGATTTTCCTACCGTATACCATTCAGCTAAACAGTTCGAGCTTTATTTTCCCTACTTTGTTGTACTCAGTTCGGGTGCCGCACATTGCGAAAAGCTGAACTGGCATCCTAAGTCATTTTTTTGTATTTAATTTTCTTTACAGAAAATTAAGTCTGATTTTCCTACCGTATACCATTCAGCTAGACAGCTTAAGCTTTATTTTTCCCTACTTTGTTGTATTCAGACCAGATGCCACACTCTGCGAAAAGCTGAACTGGCATCCTAAGTCAATTTATGTAAACATTTTTTCAAGTTCATAAAAAATGAAGTTGATTTTCATTTCGCATACCAGCTCGACACGTATTCTTAGTTTATCTGATATATCCTTAGTGTTTTCTAACAATATTAATCGTTTTGCCATAAATTAGCAATGGTAATCTGTGAATGAGCGAACATTTTGCAGAGTAAGAAATAAAAGATTTGATTTTTTCAGCAAACTTTTCTGATATACTTTTCTTAACGAGAAAGTTAGAAAACTAAAGGAATGAAAAATGTGGGAAAACTAGGTGAGCGTAAAAATGATCTGGAGATTTCTAATGATGAGTAATACCCGAAAATCAAGAAAAACGAATTTGTATTTCGTATTTCTCGTTTTGCTCGTAGGTGGACTGTTATCCGATTGGTCACATGAACTGTATACAAACGGGTGGTCTATTATACCTTTATTTAACATACTCATTGTTAGCTTATTCTTGATAGCTTCCTACTTCATTGAAACCAGATCCTCTTTATCTGATAAAATCCGAACATTCTTTTATTTCGCTTACTTTCTAATCATCGGTACATTTGCTTCGGCAATCATTTATCAGAATCAGCTAAACGGACAAATGATTTTCCTTTACCTTTTCTTGTCTTTCATAAGCAGCCTGATTTGGCTATTCTTCTGTAAACAATTAAATACAAAAAATAAGCTGTAGTCCTAATTAGGTTCTACAGCTTATTCTGCGTCTTTTGGTTTTAATACATCTTGCCATTCGCCCATTTGATCAATGAACTTTTTACTCTTCAAATGCAGGCCAATATATTCTTCGTATAATTGATCCAGTGTTTGGCGGATCGCTTTTTTTGTTTCAGGTTTTAAATTGATCGTATTGATATTTTCATAGGTCACACTGTTGAACAGTCGCAGAAAATAGATTGCTCGTTGGTCAGCATGATAACGATGCTGATCTAAATGCCAGTGATCTTGGCAAAGAATCCCATTGTACTTCGAGGAGAAATCGAAGGCGCCGATTTTCTTTCCGCACACTCCACAAGCCTGCCAATTAAGCGAAACTCCGAAGCGCTGCATGATTTGAACTTCAAAAATATTCATGATCGTCTCACCATCTGCACCTTCATCCATTCGCTGCAATGCTTCTCGAGTGAACCCGTACAAAGCCGGATCATACACATGATCTTCAATCGCTGCATCCGTTAAACCTAAGATATAGGAACCATAAGCATTCAAAAAAATATCCTCTTGAAGCTTTCGCATAGGATGGATATCTTTGGCACTATTTAAGAAAGAAAGGCCATCCGTTTTCAAATTCCCGATAAATACCGCTTCAGTAAAAGGCTGAACCGCTGTTTGCAAGGGGTTGTTCGCACGATGAATTCCCTTTGCAAAAAACATGACCTTCCCAGCCGATTCCGTGAAGATCTTGATTAGCTTGTCTTTTTCTTTATAATCCCGACTAAATAAAATGATGCCTTTGGTTTCACCAACCTGCGCCATCCATACGCACCTCTCTTCGATAACATCTAACTCAGTTTAACAAAAGTCTATCTAAACATCCTGCGAAAAGCAGAGCTAACAAAAGCTCCACGAAGAAATCGTGAAGCTTTGTTTATTAATAGTCGTCTTTACGGTAACCGTAGTCTTGCAGATAAGTTTGTTTATCGCGCCAATCTTTTTGGACTTTAACCCAAAGCTCTAAGTATACCTTGTCAGCTAAAAGCGTCTCAATATCTTTACGAGCTTGCGTCCCGATATTTTTCAACATCTTACCGCCTTTTCCGATAATAATCCCCTTTTGACTTGTCCGCTCGACAATAATTGTCGCTTGAATATGAACTTTATCGTTCTCATCTCGTTTCATTGACTCTGTTACGACAGCCACTGAATGGGGGACCTCATCACGCGTTAAACTCAATACCTTTTCACGAATCAGTTCAGAAACGATAAAATATTCTGGGTGATCAGTAATTTGATCGTCTGGGAAATATTGTGGACCTTCATCCATTTGATCGACTAAAACATCTAGCAAATGCTCGACATTGTTGCCTTCTGTCGCCGAAATAGGGATGATTTCTTTAAATTCCATGATTGTCCGATAGTCATCAATGATCGCCAATAACTCGTCTGGATGGATCGTATCAATTTTATTGATGACCAAGTAAACAGGCACTTCCTGTTTGCTTAATCGTTCCAAAATGAAGTCATCACCGCATCCACGTTTTTGATCTGCACTAACCATGAAAATGATGGCATCCACTTCACGCAAAGCGCTATAGGCCATCTCTACCATGTAATCGCCTAAGCGATGCTTCGGTTTATGAATACCTGGCGTATCGATAAAAACTATTTGTGCTTCCGGTGTTGTATAAACACCTTGAATTTTATTTCTAGTGGTTTGGGCTTTCTCACTCATGATCGCAATTTTTTGACCTACGATACGATTCAACAATGTTGATTTGCCAACATTTGGTCGACCAACAATCGCCACAAACCCTGATTTATGTTCTGACATGTAAAAGTTCCTTTCTGAACCTTAAATACTCAATTTCCCGAAAGAAAAAGCTCAATAATTTTTGGTAAAAAGATAATCACACCAACGATTATGGCAAACACTGACGTCACTAAAACAGCTCCGGCAGCCATATCTTTGATTTTCTTGCCGATTGGATGAAAATGGCAATCGGTTACCATGTCTACCACATTCTCAAAAACCGTGTTGATAATCTCCACAATCCAAACGAGAAAGACGGCTAAAAAAATCCAAAGCCATTCTAGCACAGAGACTCCTAATAAAAATGCTACCAGAATCGCCATCAGGCCAAAAACCACGTGAGCACGCATATTGCGTTCCTCTTGAAAGACTGTCTTGATCCCTTGAATCGCAAATTCTAATGAGGTGATAAAATGTTTGTTTTTCTCTGTTTTATCTTTTAAGTCCATAGGCATCTAATATCTCTTTCTGCAGACCAAACATCTCTTTTTCGTCCTCAGGAGTCATATGGTCGTACCCATTGATATGCAAAAAACCATGTACAGCTAGAAATCCCAGTTCGCGATCAAAGCTATGCCCATACTCCTCTGCCTGTTCTGCGGCACGATCCGTAGAAATCATGATGTCGCCTAAATTCCGCGGCATCGGATCTTCCTCGTCCATGATGATCGGAATCTCATCTTCACCTTCTTCTTCCAGCGCAAAGCTGATGACGTCAGTCGGTGCGTCCTTGCCGCGATAATCACGATTGATGACTTGGATCGCTGCATTATCCATAAAAGTAACAGACATTTCCGTATCCTTCGGCAATTTTAAATAATCTGCCGCAAACTGTAATACGCCATCGATTTCTTGAATTTTTTCTTCAGAGACCTGCTCTGTTTCGTCAATAAACGTAATATCCATTACTCTTCCCCTTTTTTCTCTTGCTCTTCTTTCATTTTCTCAGCCTCTGATTGCATTCTTGGATATTTGATCCGTGAATGGAAGGTTGAGCTTAAACCGCTAATCAATGATTTTTCAACGATGCGAATCTCTTTCAACGTCAATCCGGAATCGTCTAGCTGACCATCATTGATTCGTTCCTCAATCAGATTATGCACAAACTCCGTAATCTTATCAATCGAAGGATGATCCATCGCTCTGACCGCCGCCTCACAGCTATCCGCGATGTTTACAACCCCAGCTTCGCGAGTCTGTGGCCTAGGTCCTGGATAACGGAAGTCTGCTTCTGTTACTTCAGGGTTGCGCTCCTTCGCTTTAAAATAGAAGAATTTCATCAAGGTTGTTCCATGATGCTGATTACAAATATCAATTACCATTTGCGGCATCTTATATTCCTTCAGAATTTTCGCCCCTTCAATCACATGACCGAAAATAATTTGTTTGCTATCTTCCGGCAGCAGGAAGTTATGCGGATTCTCTGCCCCAGTCGGTAAATTTTCTACAAAGAAATTTGCATGACGAATTTTTCCAATATCGTGATAGTAGCAGGCTACTCGCGTCAACAACGAACGACCGCCGATTTCTGCCACAGCATTAGCGCTCAGGTTTGCCACCATCATTGAGTGATGATAGGTTCCGGGAGCCTTCTCCAGCAGTTCTTTTAACAACGGATGGTTCGGATTACTTAATTCATTTAAGGTAATTACACCGCTATCTGTCACTAAGATTTCGATATACGGTTGAAGTCCCATTCCCATAATAAAGGATAAAATGCTGGCGGCAAAAGCACCTAGCAGCAGTCCCCAGGTTTGCGAATCAGTAAAGGACATTCCTTGATAGATACTTAAAATGATCGACCAGGCAACTGGAAAGGCCACGATCCAAAGCATTGCTTGCTTCACTTGATCAGATAAGCGTCTTTGTTTTACCATAACAGCCAATGTACCTGAGAAAAGGTACGTCATTAAAATGACGGGCAGCATATTCGTACCGATGGCATTGTAGTAAATAAACAGTGCAAAAACGGTCTGAAAAACTGCGGACAAAGCCCCTGCTCGTCGATTAACAAAGACCGTCAGAATCAGTGGAATGAAGGCTGCTGGGAAGAACAACGCTAGATTATTCGAAGTGCCGCCTTGAAAAGATTGCAGTATCTTCATGATAAAAACGCCAATCGTCATCGTCGCGCTATAGAATAAAATGAAGCGGACACGTTGAAACTCAACTTCAAACTGACGGCTATAAAACCATAACAAAACACCTTGTAATATTGCGGATAAAACCATTGCGATCAATGGGAAAATCGATGTACTGGAGCTAGTCAAGCCTAATAGTTTCAACTTATTAATCGCATTTGCATCAATTTGACTGCCTTCACGAACAATCACTTCACCTTGATAAATCATTACAGGTTGAACTGAATCACTGGCTTGCTCTTTCAATTCATCCGTCCGCTTTTGATTTAAGGAATCATTGATAACAATCCCTGCTTCTAATAAGTAACGCATTGCTTGATTAGATTCTTCTGACAATCCTAAACTTTGGATCTTATCAATGGCCTGCTGTTTGTATTCAGCAAGATCGCTTTGACGAATGCGTTTTGTCATTTGTTCATCTAACAGTTTCAGACTTTCTGTTCCAACCTTCGTCAAATCAGCAGCACTTAGTTGGACAACGACTTGATAAAATTCTTCTGGCAGCTGTTGATAGAAAGTAACTGTATCCTGATCTAAACCTTCAAAATTCTTTTTTACCGCTGCTACACGCTCATCCACTGTCGGTTGGGGAACTTTTTCTCCATCTTTAGCTTGTGAAACCTTCGTCTGATAATTTTTATCTAATTCAGTATTCGCCTTTTGAATCAATGAGATTAATTGATTGATACGATCATGCTGTGTTTGCGCCAAGTCAGCTTGATATGTATATTCTGGCGTGACTGCTTCAGCGGCCAATTGACGCTTTTGGTCCGTTTCAGTTTTATTTTCAATGGTTTTATTGGCTCGAATACTTTCTGTAGCCACTTGACCTTCTTTATAATCTACACTTTTTTGAATGACGCTCGTAAGCATCGTTAATACTAATATAGTCGAAAAAGCGCCTAAAATGATTGGTATAAAATTTGAACCTAACTTTTTCAGCAAGTTATTGATGGGTCGATTTAACATCCAATTCCCTCCTGACTACTTTTCTTGGTGTCGTAGGTTCTCTTGTCCATAAGCTTCGATAATTTCTGCAACTACAGGATGCCTTACAACATCGCCAGCTTCAAAGTTCACAAAGCGGATTTTTTTGATTCCCTTCAAGGTTCTTTCGGCATGAATCAAACCGCTGACCTGCCCTTTCGGCAGATCCACCTGAGAAGTGTCGCCATTGACGATCATTTTAGAATTAAAGCCAAGGCGCGTTAAAAACATCTTCATTTGCGAAATCGTCGTGTTCTGAGCTTCATCTAAGATGACAAAGGCATCATCTAACGTCCGACCACGCATATAAGCAAGCGGGGCGATCTCAATCACTCCGCGTTCCAATAAGCGGTTCGTATGTTCCATACCAAAAATTTGATGCAAGGCATCATACATCGGACGTAAGTAAGGGTCAACCTTTTCCTTCAAATCACCTGGCAAAAATCCTAGACTTTCGCCGGCTTCTACTGCCGGGCGGGTCAAAATAATTCGTTGTACTTCCCCTTTTTTCAGTGCAGCAATTGCCATAACGATTGCTAAATAAGTTTTACCAGTCCCTGCTGGTCCCACACCAAAAACAACATCCGATTTACGTATTGCTGCTATATAACGGCTCTGTCCAATATTTTTAGGACGAATGGGTTTCCCATTACGATCCTTCAATAATTCCTCTTCGTACATCATAACGAACTCATCCAGATGATTCTCACGTCCTAAACGCAATGCAGTCATGACATCTGGTGTCGCGACTTTAATCCCGCGATCGATCAAAATCTGCAAGGTGCGAATGATATCTCCTACTAATTTTGCCTCTTCCTTTGGTCCAATGATCTGAATCATTTCGCCGCGAGTATTGATGGTCGTCTCTGTATTTTCTTCTAAAAATTTAACATGTTTATCGTGGGTACCTAAAAGCATACTGATGTCATCTTTTCCATCAAGCTTTATTTCTAACGACTCAAAATCGTTGCTATTCAACAAGCGCTCATCCCTTCATAAATCATTCCTTCTTATAATACCACACTCTAAATAAAAGAAAAATTGTCTAAGCTTTCGCTTAAATATTAGCTATACCTGAGTTTGATTAAGATGAAATCTTTAAAGATTATCTTGTGCATACAATACTACTTTGCCTATCTTATTATTTAATCTCACAAATTTTAACAGCAGCTCGGACTAGAGCATAACTCATAGCTAACTGTCTATCTATGAAGTCATTTTTCCAAAAACCGGGAAAAATGAGCTTGTTTTCGTACGCATATCATCACGCTAAACAGCTTGATCAATATACTTCTGTAAATTTGTAACTAAAACTCCGGCCCCTACTTTTATAAACTGCGAAAAGCGTGACTGACAGCTAGCTCAGTTAATGGAAGTTTATTTTTGCCACGCATACGATTCTATACCTCACGTAATATTAATTAGCCGAGACCATATCATTCATCTCGTACTTTAACAAACTGCGAAAAGTTGAACTCGCAAAAAAAGGGTTCTATAATATTTTGTGTTGGTGGAAAATCGAAGGCGATTTTCTACTAACACTTTTTCTTCGTTTCAACTCAAAAAGAGACTCACTTTTGGTAAAATTTAGTCGACCAAAACGTCACCCTACCAAAGGAGTCTCTCAATGGATAATCATACTAGAAAATTACTCGGATTAACAGATAAACATTTATTTTTTGATGAAGAATGGCTGATTGAAAAAGAATATAAAGGCGTTCAAGCGCAGTTTATTAAAGGAAAATTGGATGACTCTCCTTCCTATTGTGAACACTGTCGATCGGTTCGTATTATCCGCAACGGTTCCTATACGACACGCACTCAGATGTTGAAAGTCAAAGAAAAGTTAACTATTTTAGAATTAAAACGTACCCGTTTTCTCTGCCATGATTGTGGACGGACCTTTTCTGCGAAAACGGACTTAGTTGATGAATATCATCAACTAACAAAGGAACTGAAGCAGGCGATTCTCATGGAACTGTACGAAAATCAATCACGTAAACTAATCGCTAAGAAGTACTTCGTCTCGGATGGGACGGTGACACGGATCTTGCGTGAAGCAACGAAGCATTACCAGCCACGTATGAACTTCCTTCCGACGGTGTTGTGTATGGATGAGTTCAAATCAATGAAGTCTGTTTCTGGTTCCATGAGTTTTATTTGTGTTGATGGGACAACCAATCAGCTATTTACGATCCTTGAAGATCGCAGACTTTACAAACTAACTCAATACTTCCTGCGCTTTCCTAGAAAGGCCCGTTTAAAGGTCAAGTACCTAGTGATGGACATGAATGCCAGCTATTGTCAGTTGCTTAAAACGGTCTTTCCAAATGCGGAGATCGTAACTGACCGCTTTCATATTGTCCAACATATCAATCGCAGCTTCAATCAATTACGTGTCCAGATCATGAATCGTTTTCGAGCCTCACACTCTGAAAATCAGAAGAAGTACCGTCGGCTCAAGCGATATTGGAAACTCTTACTCAAAGATTCCACGACATTGGAGCCACTCAAACGGCATTATCACCGACTGTTTAAACGACCAATTAGTCAAACAGAAATCGTCGATGAACTGTTAAGCTACAACGAAGAATTGCGAACAGCGTATCATTTTTGTCAATTATTACGCTATTATTTCGTTAAACGAGATACGGAAGGCTTTCAAGAAACCCTTAAAACAATTTCATCTACGTTACCTCAGTCGTTTAAAAAGAAATTCACGATCTTCCATCGCTACCAATCGGGTATTTCAAATGCCTTTAAGGTGTCCCACTCAAACGGCGTCACGGAGGGGCTGAATAACAAGATCAAGCTGATTAAACGAATTGCGTTTGGTTATCGCAACTTTTATAACTTTCGGGCACGGATCTATTTACAACAAGGTCTGATCTTTGAAAACTAAAAAATATGCGGCGCACAGAACGCGCCGCATATCGGACTAAGTTTTATTCAAATTTGTCTTCACCAACACGATTTGACGAAGAGCCATTATTCTATTGAATTTCTTCACCAACACTCATTGACGAAGAGCCCGTTTTTGTTCTCTAATCTAATCCAATTTCTTTACGAACAACTGCTGCGATTTTATCGACATAGTAGTCGACCTTTTCATCTGTAGGTGCTTCAGCCATAACTCGCAATAACGGTTCTGTTCCTGATGGACGAACTAAGATGCGTCCGTCTCCGTTCATTTCTGCTTCTGCTTCTTCAATTGCTTGTTTGATGGCTGGTACGTCCATGGCACCGTACTTGTCGCTGACACGAATGTTTACTAATTTTTGAGGGTAGATTGTTACCTCGCTAGCAAGTTCTGAGAGCTTTTTACCGGTTTGTTTCATAATGTTTAATAATTGAACCCCCGTCAGCATACCATCACCTGTTGTATTGTAATCTAAAAACAATACATGACCTGATTGCTCACCGCCAAGATTATAATCATTCTTACGCATTTCTTCAACCACATAACGGTCCCCGACCTGTGTAATGACATCATCCAAACCAATATCCTCAATAGCTTTATGAAAACCTAAATTACTCATAACGGTTGTGACAACCGTATCTTTTTTTAGCCTTTTTCGTTCGGCTAAATATTTCGCACAGATAAACATAATGCGATCCCCATCCACGATATTTCCAAGCTCATCTACCGCAATCACTCGATCGCCATCACCATCAAAAGCCAAGCCAGCATCTGCGCCCTTTTCAACGACCATATTCGCTAAAGCTTCTGGATGAGTGGAACCAACACCCGCATTGATATTTAGTCCGTTCGGAGAAGTTCCCATTGTGTAAAAATCAGTTTCTAAATCGGCAAATAAGCGATTAACACTTGTTGAAGTTGCACCATTAGCTGCATCTACACAAACTGTTAACCCTGATAAATCGCCTGAAATTGTCTGCACTAAGAACTGAGAATATTTTAATAACCCTTCATGGAATTCGTCTAATGTTCCTAATCCTTCAGCAGATGGACGCGGCAATGTATCCTCCTCAGCATCAATCAACGCTTCGATCTCAGCCTCTTGTTCATCAACTAATTTAAAGCCGTCTCCACCGAAAAATTTAATTCCGTTATCTTCTGCTGGATTGTGTGATGCAGAAATCATAACACCTGCAGAGGCTTTTTGTAATCTCGTTAAGTAGGCCACCCCTGGGGTTGAGATAACACCAAGCTGAAAAACTTCGATACCAACAGATAATAACCCTGAAATCAAAGCTGTTTCTAATAGTTCGCCTGAGATACGAGTATCACGTCCTACTAAAACACGTGGACGTCCTTCACTCTCATGATGTTGACTTAAAACGTAGCCACCACAACGGCCCAATTTAAATGCTAGCTCAGGTGTTAGCTCCTTATTCGCGATTCCGCGTACTCCATCTGTTCCAAAATATTTACCCATTAAATTATATTTCCCTTCTTCATCTAGTTAGCTGATTGATTTGTCGACTCTTCTTGACTGCTAGTCGCTTGAGTATCCGTGCTCATTTCCGAAGATCTTGAACTGTCACTTGAGTTCCCCGCGACTCCTGTTGTCGACGAACTAGAATGATTTGTACTACTTGTTTCTGAGTCTTGTGATTTTTTAAATACTGGTGTTACTTGTGCACTTACTGTTTTCGGAATAACCTGATAATTTCCAGAGATTGGGACATCGATAAATTTTTTTACCGTCCCTTGAATTTGACTTACGTCAACCGGAATACCAATACTGTCTATTTGATCAATTACTGACTGCACGCCAGTAATTGTTGCCTTTGTTCGATTCAGATCGATTTTGACACTTTCAACCGACGAAGGCAAATCTCCTTCTTGAATCGGATAAAGCGAAACTTCTTTACTTGGTGTTTGAATTTCAAAATTGACAGTTACATTTTGCGGATCTGATTGGATCGGCAATACTTCGCCGCTGGCATTTAAAGCCTGTACAGGCGCTTGGATACTTTCCTGATCCGAAGAAAGTTTACTACTATCTACTGAAGCGACAACACGATCGATTTCTTTCATTGTGGTTTCTCCAGTTGTGATTTCAACCTTCTCTGGTTGAGTTGAGAGTTCTCCGACTTTCAATCCATTGTTACTGGTCGTACTGCTTAAAATTGGAGAAACATCAAATTTCTTTTTGACCTTTTTTTCAATCGTAACTGAAATTGTTTCTGGTTCAATCGTTGCAAAAAGTGAACTAGATAAATTTTTCGTTTTCAATCTAACTTCATGCGTTCCAGATCCAAGCTTAGATAAATCAGCAACTACACTAAAATTGCGAGTATCTGGATCGATTTCTCTATTCAATTGAATCCTATTAGCACCGCTCAATTTGACTGTTACATTTGATGAAAACCCATGAACAAAATAATCATCAGAATCGTAAACAACATTAATCGGCACATTCTGTATAGATTCTTCATAGTTCGTATCAGATGAAATTAATCTGCTGAAATTTGAACTATTTACATTAAAAAATAAGATTAAACTAAATAGCAGGGAGATCAACATATAAGGTACGTTGTCTTTTTTGAACTTAATTCTCATTTTTTGCCTCCTTTAGTCAAACCTTCCAAAAAGGTTTGCAAGAGACTCTTTCTCCCTACAATTTTCTCATCCGGTAGTAATTCTCGTCGCATTACAGCCAAGTATTCTTCTTGTGTCAAGTCGTGCAGGAAGTCATTGCTTAACGTAATGCTTACACCACCTGTCTCTTCTGAGACGATGAAAGTCAGAGCATCGCTGACTTCACTAATACCAACTGCCGCTCGATGTCTGGTTCCGAATTCTTTTGGAATTAGCATACTATCCGAAAGAGGTAAATAAGCAGAGGCAACTGCGATTTTTCCATCTTTGACGATAACAGCACCATCGTGCAGAGGTGTATTAGGAATAAAAATATTGATCAATAACTCGCCGGTAATATCCGCATCTAGATCAATTCCGGTTTCAATATACTCGTCTAAGCCTGTTGAACGTTGAATTGTGACTAGAGCCCCGATTTTTCGTTTTGACATGTACTGAATGGCTTTATCGAAGGCCAAAATCATCCGTTCATCATCCAGCTCTTCTTTCTTCGATGTTTTAAAGAAAGCACTGCGTCCTAGATGCTCTAAACCACGTCGAACTTCCGGCTGAAAGATAATAATTGCCGCAATCACACCATAAGTGATGACCTGATTCATCAGCCACGATAACGTATGCAGACCAATTAACTCGGCAACAATCCGGATACCGATAAAGATTGCGACACCTTTAAGCAATTGAACAGCCTTTGTTCCGCGAACAAGTTCAAACAAACGATAAATCAGAAACCAAACAACAAATATATCTAAAAGGTTGACGATAATATCCCAGGTTGAAAGATTCTCAGAAAAAAAGCTAAGCCAATAATCTGGTTTGAATAATTCAATTAAACGATTAGGCATGAATAACCTCTCTTTCTATCCAAAATTCTCTACAATTATACCACAATGGTACAGCTCTAGCATAAAATTTAAGAGAGAGCCTTAGCAAGCTAAGACTCTCGAAAATAACTATTTTTTACGTTTCTCAGCTCGTGCTGCTCGGCGTGCAGCGCGTCTAGCTTCTGCTTCTGGATCAACTTTACGCTCACGTTTTAGTTTAACATTGACTGCTTCATCAGTATTTTCCAACTTAGTTCCAGCTAATTTCGCACGAATCTTTTCTTCTTGTCCGGCTAACCGGGCGTAATTATAGAAACGAGTCTGTGCATCATTTACTGTCTTTTGGTATAGACGCTGCGCATCGTCAGGTTGAATTCTTTCCAACGCAGAAAAACGTGTTTGTTGTTTCATGAATCCGATCATTTCATCAAAATTTGGTTTCTTATAGTCCAATGTCATCGGATTTTTACCTTTTTCACGTTGTAAAGGATTGTAACGATACAGTGACCAATAGCCTGAATTAACAGCATCTTTTGCTTCTTGCAGCGTTTTGCTCATTCCACCGCGTAACCCGTGATTAATACATGGCGTATAAGCAATTACAAGCGAAGGTCCAGGGAATTTTTCTGCTTCTTCTAGAGCTTTGATGGTTTGCATTTGGTTTGCTCCAGAGGCAATTTGAGCCACATAGACATTGCCATAGGTCATCGCCATCATACCTAAGTCTTTTTTAGACTGATATTTTCCACCCGCAGAAAATTTCGCAATAGCAGAAGCTGGGGTCGCTTTAGACGTTTGACCGCCTGTATTAGAATAAACTTCATTATCCATTACCAAAATATTTACGTCAGCACCGCTGGCTAAAATATGATCTATCCCGCCAAAGCCGATATCATAAGCCCAGCCATCACCACCAAACATCCACTGACTGGTTTTCACAAACAAATCACGATTATCATAAATATCAGCAAGCTTTGGATCAGATAAATCCGCCACTTCTAAGGCCGCCGCTAGTTTTGTGGCTCTTTGTTGCGTTCCTTCTGATTCAAACATATGATCCATCCAGTCTTCCATCAACTCTCGTAAATCATCTGAAACGTAATCTAGTACATCATTGATTTTATCAGCTAGCTCTTTACGACGTGTTTGGTTTGCTAAAAACATACCGTAGCCATACTCCGCATTATCTTCAAACAACGAATTCGACCAAGCGGGTCCTTGTCCTTTTTCATTCGTTGTATACGGACTGACTGGAGCCGCCGCACCCCAAATAGATGAACAACCAGTTGCATTAGCAATCATCATACGATCACCAAACATTTGTGTCATTAATTTGACATAAGGTGTTTCTCCACAGCCAGCACAAGCGCCTGAGAATTCAAGCAATGGTTGATTAAATTGAGAGCCTAAAACAGAATTTGTTTTTGCAGGATTTGCCTTTTGCTTTAAAGTCATTGAGAATGCCCAGTTGATTGCTTGTTCTTTTTCCTCTTCGTAAGGCTTCATGACCAAAGCTTTACCTTTCGCCGGACAAGCCTCCACACACAAGCCGCAGCCTGTACAATCTTCAACGGAAACCTGAATACGGTATTTTTGTCCATCAGCACCACGCATCTCTCTTACAATGTACCCTTCAGGCGCTTCTTCCATTTCTTCTTCATCGGCTAAGAATGGACGAATTGCAGCGTGAGGACATACAAATGAGCATTCATTACACATGGTGCAACGATCGCTAATCCAATGAGGAACTTCTAAAGCAACACCGCGTTTTTCAAACTTTGTTGTTCCCGTTGGAATGGTTCCATCTGTCATACCATTTACAACTAAATCATTCACCGTCAAGTCATTTCCTTGTTGTGAATTTATTGGTTCAACGATTTGTTCTACATACTGAGAGACAGGTGTTTTTCGATTTTTTTCTGGAATTTCTACTTTACTCCAAGTTTCCGGTACTTGAACTTGATGTAAAAGTTCAACGGTTTGATCAATCGCAGCAATATTTTTTTCGACAATCTCTAATGATTTTCGACGATAGCTCTTATCTGCTTCCGCTTTTAAAATATCTAGTACTTCTTCAAAAGGAATGATCCCCGTTAAGCGGAAAAACGCTGTTTGCATCACTGTATTGATTCGTGAACCTAATCCAACATCCATCGCTAATTTTGCGGCATTGATGGTATAGAACTTAATATCATTTTCTGCAATATAACGTTTCATCTTAGCTGGCAGTAATCGATCAATCTGAGCATCATTCCACATTGTATTCATTAGGAAGACTCCGCCTGGCTTCAAACCTTTTAATAGATCATACGTGTGAATATAAGCTGGTGTATGACAAGCGATAAAATCTGCGCTCTCAACAAGATAAGTTGAACGGATCGGCGTATCACCAAATCGTAAATGAGAAACAGTTAATCCGCCCGATTTTTTTGAATCATAACTGAAATATCCCTGTGCGTATTTATCTGTGTGATCCCCGATAATCTTAATAGCCGATTTGTTCGCACCGACCGTTCCATCTGACCCAAATCCCCAGAATTTGGCTTGAAATGTCTTAGGATTTGTCAGGTCAAGAATACCCTTTGTTTCTAATGACATATTTGTTACATCATCAACGATTCCAATCGTAAAACGTTTTTTTGCTTCTTTTTTATTCTTGGTCAATTCATCGTAAACAGCAATAATTTGATCTGGAGTCACATCCTTAGAGCCTAAACCAAAACGACCGCCAATGATTTTAGGACGAACATCCGCTTCATACATTACTCCTTGAACGTCTAATAAAAGTGGTTCCCCATCTGCCCCCGGCTCTTTTGAACGATCCAATACAGCAATTGATTTAACAGTATCCGGCAGTTTGTCCAAAAAATTTTCAGTCGGGAACGGACGATACAAATGAATGTTTAGAAATCCAACCTTACGTCCGTTTGCATTTAAATAGTCCACCGTCTGCTCAATAGTTTGGGCTACGGAACCCATCGCTACAATAACCTCTTCAGCATCTTCAGCACCATAATAGGTTACTAAGTCGTAATTGGTTCCACGTAATTTATTAATTTCAAACATATATTTTTGGACAATTGCTGGCAGTTCATCATAATAGCGATTGACTGTTTCCCTTTGTTGAAAATGTACATCTGGATTTTGATTGGTTCCGCTGATGGTAGGATGATTGGGATTCATACTACGTTTACGGAAAGCTCTTAATTTTTCTTGGTTAATTAACGGCGCCAGCTCCTGATAATCAAGCACCTCGACCTTTTGAATCTCATGGCTCGTCCGGAAACCATCGAAAAAATTCATGAAAGGCAGACTACCTTCAATCGCGGCCAAATGTGCGACAGCAGATAAATCCATTACTTCTTGCACACTACTTTCTTGCAGCATAGCGAAGCCTGTTTGACGAGCTGCCATTACATCTCCGTGATCACCAAAAATATTCAATGCGTTTGTCGTAACGGCACGACTAGCAACATGAAAAACGCCTGGTAATAATTCACCGGCGATCTTATACATGTTAGGAATCATCAAGAGCAATCCCTGAGAGGCAGTATAAGTCGTAGTTAATGCGCCGGTTTTCAGCGCACCATGTACGACACCAGCGGCTCCGGCCTCTGATTGCATTTCCGTAATTGATACGGGTTGACCAAATATATTTTTCTTTCCTTGTGAAGCCCACTGGTCTACAAGTTCGGCCATTGTTGAGCTAGGAGTGATCGGGTAAATTGCGGCTAATTCTGTAAATGCGTATGAAATATAAGCAGCAGCTGTATTTCCATCCATCGTTTTTTTCTTACGCATGTGTCTCCTCCTTTTTCAATTAATTGTTGTCATTTCTAATGTAGAAAAACAACCTATATTTCTGTAATATCTCTACAAGATGCTTGAATTCTTGAGATACCAATTTTAGAATTTTTATAACAACGGATTTATTATAAACTAACATGCCTTAATTTCAATATGTCTTGTTGGCTTTTTAACTTAATTTATATGAAAAGAGTTTGTATTCTTATAAATATTCTGTACACTAATAGATGAAAGGATGTGTTTTCGCATGGATATTTCAGTTATTAAAGGAAAGCTAGTCAATGATTTTAATGGGATTAAAATTGGATCTGATACAGCACCAAAACGCTTGATTGAATTTATCAACCTCCGTTGCCCTTACTGTAAACAGTGGTTCGAAGAATCTTATGACACGTTAAATCAAGCTGTCACAGAAGGGAAAATTCAACGCGTCATCAAATTACTAGACAAGGATAAAATTAGTTTACAACGCGGCAATGTTATGCATGAATACATTGATACTGACCCTGAAAAGGCATTAACACAAATTCAACAGGCGTTCGAAACCCAAACAATTTGGCAAGATTTCGAACTCGAAGCTGTCGCTGAGTACGCCGAAAAAACACTGCGTTTCAATCAGCAAGCAAACCAAATATTGCAAAGCGAGATACGTAACGAAGCCGAACAAGCCAATATCAAATTTGTACCAACAATTGTTTTAGGCGAACATATTTTTGACGAATCTATTGATGAAGCCACATTAAAATCATATATTGCTGAATAGATAAAAAAACCGTTTGGAATTAAACTGACCTCCGAATGTTAGATCAAAAATCTAACAATTGGAGGTCGCTTACTTCAAAATCAAACGGTTTTTTTGCGTAAATTATCTGCAAAGTCATTGATCTTACGAATTCGATGATTGATTCCCGATTTAGAGATTGCACCTGATGGAATCATTTCTCCTAATTCTTTTAAACTAATTTCTGGATTTTGTATTCTTAATTCTGCGATTTCCTGCAACTTCTCAGGTAAAGACTGCAAACCGACAGTAGCTTCAATAAAATGAATGTTTTCAATCTGCTTTGAAGCAGCATCAATTGTCTTATTCATATTCGCTGTCTCGCAATTAACCAAACGATTAACCGAATTGCGCATGTCACGTACGATTCGAACATCTTCAAATTTTAACATCGAGTTCGTCGCGCCAATCAACGTTAAAAAGTCGGCAATTTTCTCGGCCCCTTTTAGATACGTGATGTACCCATTTCTGCGCTCCAGGGTACGTGCATTTAAGTCGAACTGGTTGAGTAAATCACAAATATCTTGATTATGCTCCTCATAGATCGACGAAATCTCTAAATGATAGCGACTAGTTTCTGGATTATTAACTGAACCAGAAGCCAAAAAAGCCCCTCTTAAATATGCGCGAGTTTTTTTCTCTGATTGTTTGATCTCATTAGAAATATGCGATTGAAACATCGCACCGTCCATGATATCCAAATCTAGTAATATTTTCTGAGTTTCCTGTTTCAGCCGTACAATATAAACATTATTTTTCTTCAATTTCATTTTACGCCGTACCAGCAATTCGCTGCGAACACCGTAATGCTCTTTCAACAGCGTAAAAATTCGACGAGCAATTGCGGCATTTTCCGTTTGAACGTTCAAAACAAATTGATGATTGTTCAAACTAAGCGAACCGTTCATTCGTATCAAAGCAGCTAATTCAGCTTGCGCGAGATTCTTTTGGACCGCCAGACCCGTTAATTCCTTTTTTACCTCTGCTGCAAAAGACATGGCGAGCCCTCCTTATTTCTACTTAATATTAAATTTTTGCCCCAAAAACAATTCGGAACAATTCATCAACCACCTTATCACCATCGTGGAAAACACCGCCATCACGTAATTTCAAGAAATCAGTGGAAACAACTCGACAACCTTGTTCTCGTAAGCCGTTGAAATCGTGAGTCACTTGCACTAAATATTCATCATAGATTTCAGGATCCATATATCCCTCTGGTACGTGCTCGGTATTAACTAAGACCGTATCAATAAAATTACTTTTAAGATGCTTATGTAAAACACGAATATGATCTGCATCACTGAAATGCTCGGTTTCACCTTTTTGAGTCATGATATTACAAATATAGACAACTTCCGCGTTTGTCGTGCGAACGGCTTCACCTAATTCTTCGATCATCAGATTAGGTAAAATGCTCGTAAATAACGACCCTGGACCTAGTACGACCATATCTGCTTCATTGATCGCATTAACAACTTTACGAGCCGCGTGGACAGCCTTTTCTCCGCTTTTATCAGTAACGTAAACCTTTTCGATATTCTTGCGATCAATAGCAATTTTGGACTCTCCTACTGCACTGGTTCCATCATCAAAATCAGCGTGCAACACTAACGGCATCTCTGACGATGGATAAATATGTCCATCAACATGCATCATCATAGAAAGTAATTGAATCGCCTCATAAGTACTATTGCGCATTTCAGACAATGCAGCAATCAACAGATTGCCAATCGTATGATTTGCTAAAAACTTATCACTTTCATGAAAACGATACTGAAATAAATCTTCATAGAGTTTTGGCATATCAGATAACGCTGCTAATACATTTCGCAAGTCCCCGGGTGGTGCCATGTCAATTGAATCACGTAATTCACCGCTGCTTCCACCATCGTCGGCAACAGTGACGACAGCAGTGATATCCGCACTTTGGTTGCGCAAGCTTTTCAAAATGACCGGCAGACCAGTTCCGCCGCCTATTACGACAATCTTAGGTTTGCGGATACGATATGTTTTCATTTTCATGAACGATTCACCGTCTCTTTCCGCTTATCCTTATCACGATGCGTAATATTGACTTTATAATCTGCATCTTTAATCGCCTTGCCTACCCGTTCAGTCAATGCAACCGAACGATGTTGACCACCTGTGCAGCCGATCGCAATTGTTAAAGAGCTTTTTCCTTCTTTGATGTAGCCTGGCAGAATATCCATGATCATTCGTACAAAATTCGTATAAAAGCTTTCTGTTTCAGGAAATGACATAACATAATCGTAAACAGGCTTATCTAATCCCGTTTGCGGTCGTAATTCTGGGATATAGTGTGGATTTGGTAAGAAGCGAACATCCATCACGATATCCGCATCAATCGGCAAACCATACTTGAAACCAAATGAAACAACCTCCACATGGAAGCCTAAATCATCCTGCTGTTTAAATGATTGATTAATTTTTTCGCGCAATTGACGCGGAGTTAAATCAGTCGTGTCAATCATTAATGTAGCACGATTTTTTAAATCTTCTAAAATTGCCCGTTCCTTGCGGATTCCCTCGGTGATCATGCCCTCCATTGCAAGGGGATGTGCACGGCGAGTCTCTTTGTAACGAGAAACTAACTCCTCATCAGAGCAATCTAAAAATAGAATACTCGTATCAATAAAACCTGTATTTTCAATTTCTACCAACATATTTTGAATATCTTCGAAAAATGACCGTGAACGCAAATCAACCACTAGGGCGATTTTTGTTACCTTTCCTGATTCACGGATTAATTCCCAGAATTTCGGAATTAAACCTGGAGGCATGTTATCCACGCAAAAATACCCCATATCTTCAAAGCTTTGAATCGCCACGGTTTTCCCCGCACCACTCATACCAGTAATGACAACTAAATGTAAACTCTCAGTCATTTGTGTCTCTCCTCTCTTTTTTAAGGAAATTATTTCAAAATAATCTATCAGACTATCTAAGTGACTAAATCTTCATATGAATACTCTTTTTATATGTGCGCTAAAAAAAGGCAAAAACTCCTTTGCCTTCTAAAAAAAATTATAACATTCCTGGCGTGTCTTTGCTACTTTTTTATAATTCTTTAAATTTTCGTAATAACACGACCAAAAAAACAAACCTTCCTACTTGGAAGATCTGTTTTTTAGCGCTAGTTCAATTGTCCGATCTGCTAAAATTGATTGGGCATCGATCACAGAATATGGTACATCTTTCGTCAATTCTTGGACTAAAGACAGCTCTGTACAGCCTAAAATAGCGTTTTGACATCCATGCTTTTCAAAAACGTCTGAAAGAATTTCTAAATACAGCTCACTATTTATAAAGTCATTTTCCTTCACATCATGATAAATCAGATGATTGACCTTGTCTTGCAACTCTTTTTCAGGGACCAGAACTTCATATCCCTTTACTTCCAGTTCGCTTTGATAAACTTTAGCGGACATAGTTCCAGCAGTAGCCAGAACAGCAATTTTATCCCCTTTTTGATGATTCTTCGTTACTTCATTAACAGCTTCTCGCGGCATATGCAATAGGGGAATCTTCGTTGCACCTTGCAATTGCTCGAAAAAATAATGAGCCGTGTTACAAGTCAAGACGATAAAATCTGGCTTTAATAAGTTTTGTTTCTCGATATCATCTAGCAGAAAAGGTAGGGGATTCGCTGCCTTATTATCTAAAATGTAAGCTGTTCGGTCGGGAACTGTCGCATGATTGAACATGACGTAGTTTAGATATTCTTGATCGTTATGAGCCTTAGTCCGTTGATTAAGAATTCGAATGAAACTCTCCGTTGCCATCGTCCCCATACCGCCAAGTATACTAAAGAAATTTTCCATGTTTATCCTTCTTTCTCTTTAAAGAATAAATCAAAACGGCCTTTATATTGGCTAAACATATATTTCATTAATACCCATCGCATCAAGGACATATCTTTCTTGTAAAAGACAGTTGTCCCCCATTGATCCTTTTTAATCATTTCTAGGGCTTTATCTTTATCCGCATTGTTACGAGCATATTTTTCAAAAACACTCTTAGGAACACCCATCCATAATTTTGAATTAGCTGGTTCAGCTTTGCCGTAAATTGTTTCGTCAAAAGGTTTCTCAAAAACACGATCCTCTGTTACATATTGGGCCAAGTTGAAGCCGTTTAATGTCACAAAGAAACTACTACGCCCTTGACGTAAGTTGATTTCGAATAACTTATACTCACCATCTCGTGGATCATATTTCATATCGAAGTTAGCAAAGCCAGTATAATCGATTTTTTCTAAAAAGCTCTTGATGGTTTGATAGATTTTTTCATTGTATTCAGGCATAATGGCTACATAATTTCCGATTGCTTCAGGAGAAGGATCTTCTAACAATGGATGTCCCAAACACATCATGCGAACTTGATGATTTTGATCCACATAAGCGTTTAGTACGCGCATATTGCTGTCATCACCCGGGATAAAATCTTGGGCAATCATCTCACTTGTATAGCCGGCTTGATAAATTCGTTCAATGATCGTATCGAATTCGTCACGTGTATCTAAGATAAAGGCCTTTTTGCGTCCTTCAAAATCAATTGATAACCACTCGACACTATTAGCGGGTTTCAAGGCTACTGGAAAGTCAAAGGGCAAATCTTGTTTCAATTTTCCTGCTTCAAGCATATTCTCCGTAATGATAAAGGTTTTTGGATAAGGTAAATCATACTTTTCACAAATTTCATAAAAGCTGACTTTACTGATCAAACGTTGCAACAAATCAAAATCAATATAAGGGCAAATAAACCATTCAGAAAGCTCTTCCTTGTGTTGTGAAACCAATTCCGCATACCCATCTCCGCAGGCAATCAGCAAATATTTTGTTTCGGGATCATTATAGGTTGTCTTTCCTAATTCGCGCATTTTATCCATGAACACAGGATCTTTATCAAATCCTGGTACAACATGGACATTCACGATTTTACTGTATTTTGTCGGCGCCAACTGTAAACCAGCATAAGCTTCAGAAACGATTCCATATGCTTCATGGAAAGAACGAGACATTCCATAGACATTGATGTCGCTTCCTAACAGGATCGGTACAAATTTTTGTTTTTCATTCATATTCTCTTACACCTTCTCATTCTAAATCAACGATAATCATACCATAAAGAAAAATGCAAGCAAAGGAGAATCCTTTACCTGCATTAAGCTTTATCAGTTACTTATTTTTTAAGAACGCGTTTTAAATAATGTCCGGTGTAACTCTCCGGTACTTCAGCAATTTCTTCAGGTGTACCTGTCGCTAAAACAGTACCGCCGCCATCGCCGCCTTCTGGTCCCAAATCAATCACATAGTCAGCTGACTTAATCACATCTAAATTATGTTCAATTACCAGAACTGTGTTACCAGCGTCAACGAAGCGTTCAAGCACCTTCAATAAACGTGCAATGTCATCTGTATGCAACCCAGTAGTTGGTTCATCCAGGATATAAAAATTCTTACCATTCGAATTCTTGTGCAGTTCGCTGGCAAGCTTCATCCGTTGCGCTTCACCACCAGATAGCGTCGTTGCTGGTTGCCCCATAGTAACATAGCCTAAACCAACATCAACAATCGTTTGCAATTTTCGATGAATTTTAGGTATATGCTTGAAGAACTCAACGGCATCTTCGACAGTCATTTCTAAAATATCCGCAATATTCTTACCTTTGTAGTGAACTTCCAACGTTTCTGAGTTGTAGCGTTTGCCATGACAAACTTCACACGGAACATACACATCTGGTAAGAAATGCATTTCAATTTTGATGATTCCGTCTCCGCGACAAGCCTCACAGCGGCCACCCTTAACGTTAAAACTGAATCGTCCTTTTTTATAGCCACGAATTTTTGCTTCATTTGTTTGAGCAAATAAATCACGAATGTCATCAAACACACTCGTATAGGTTGCCGGATTGCTTCGTGGTGTCCGTCCAATTGGACTTTGATCAATATCAACTAATTTTTCAATATTATTGTAACCAGTGATCTTCTTGAATTTGCCTGGTTTATTGGAGTTACGATTGAGCTTTTGCGCTAATGCTTTCTTTAATATTTGATTAACCAGAGTTGACTTTCCTGAGCCAGAAACACCTGTAACCGCGACAAACTTACCTAATGGGAACTCTGCATCAATATTTTTTAAATTATTCTCAGCAGCACCGGTGATTTTGATCTTCTTGCCATTTCCTTTCCGGCGTTCCTTAGGTACAGCAATTTCTCGTTTACCAGATAAATATTGACCAGTTAACGATTTAGGATTCTTTTCAACTTCTTTTGGTGTCCCAGCAGCCACGATTTCTCCGCCCTGATCACCTGCTCCTGGACCTACATCAATCAGATAATCCGCAGCGCGCATTGTGTCTTCATCATGTTCAACAACGATCAACGTATTTCCAAGATCGCGCATTTTCTTTAAAGATTCGATCAAACGGTCATTATCTCGTTGATGCAAACCAATTGATGGCTCATCTAAAATATAAAGCACACCAGATAAATTTGAACCAATCTGAGTTGCTAATCGAATTCGTTGCGCTTCTCCTCCAGACAATGTTCCAGAAGCACGGCTTAAGGTCAGATAATCCAGACCGACATTTCGCAAAAAGCTTAGCCGATCCTTAATTTCTTTCAAAATGGGTTTAGCGATAACTTTTTCTTGCTCGCTCAAAGCAATTGTTTCGAAAAAGTCTAGTGCGCTATTAATTGAATCTTCACTCACCTGTCCGATATTCGTATCATTGATCTGAACTGACAAGGCTTGAGGGTTCAAACGATACCCATGACAAGTTTGACAGGTCAACTCAGTCATATACAAACGCATTTGATCACGAGTGAAATCACTATTTGTTTCAGCGTATCGACGGTTAATATTGTTGATAATCCCTTCAAATGGCACCTCTACGTCACGAACACCGCCAAAATCATTTTCATAATGGAAATGGAAGTTCTCCCCGTTAGAACCATTTAAAATAATATCCTGATGTTCCTTCGGTAAATCTTCAAAAGGTGTATCCATGTCAATGCCAAAGCTCAAGCAGGCCTGTTCCAACATTTGTGGATAGTATTGCGAACTGATTGGATTCCAAGGGATCAAGGCGCCTTGACGTAATGTCTTACTTTGATCGGGAATCACTAGATCCATATCGACTTCTAGTTTCACTCCTAAACCATCACAATCTGGACAAGCGCCAAATGGTGCGTTGAATGAAAACAGACGAGGTTCAAGCTCGCCAACAGTAAATCCACAATAAGGACAAGCGTAATGTTCACTGAATAGCATTTCCTTTTCACCGATCACGTCAACAATCGCATAACCCTCTGCTAAACGTAAAGCTGCTTCAAAAGAATCAAATAAGCGCGAGCGGATGCCATCTTTTACAACGATCCGGTCAACGATAATTTCGATATCATGCTTTTTATTTTTGGTTAGTTCAGGAGCTTCAGTTACATCATACAATTCACCATCAACACGCATGCGGACGTAACCTTCCCGTTGAATCATTTCAAAAACTTTTTTATGCTGCCCTTTTTTCTTAGCAACTACGGGAGCTAGAATTTGAATTTTCGTCCGTTCGGGTAATTCCAAAACTTTATCGACCATTTGCTCCACTGACTGTGAAGTGATTTCAATATGATCATTAGGACAAATTGGATGGCCTACACGGGCATAAAGCAATCGTAAATAATCATTGATTTCAGTTACAGTTCCCACAGTCGATCGAGGATTCTTGCTTGTTGTCTTTTGGTCGATAGAAATCGCTGGGCTTAAGCCATCAATACTATCAACATCCGGCTTATCCATTTGACCTAAGAATTGACGGGCGTATGCAGATAGACTCTCCACATAACGACGTTGGCCTTCCGCATACAACGTATCAAAGGCCAATGAACTCTTTCCAGAACCTGATAAACCAGTAACAACCACCATTTTATCACGAGGAATCGTGACATCTACATTTTTCAAATTATGAGCGCGCGCTCCGTGAATAACTATCTTATCATTTGCCATTTATATCTCCTATTTCATTGATTTACTGTAATTTTTTTATGCTTAGCTGCCTTATTAATTTTATTTCACTAAGATTAGCAAGGCAGCAAAGCGGAATCATACTCTTACTAATTAGATTTGTCTATTCTGCTGCTTTTAGCTCTAGAATCGTATCTCGTAAGGTTGCAGCAGTCTCAAAATCAAGTGTCTTAGCAGCTTCACGCATTTCGTCTTCCATTTTAGCGATAAGTTCTTTTCGTTCGGATTTAGAAAGCTCGTCAAATGAAGTGGCGTCATATGACTCAGTATCATCTGCGACTTTACTGATCGAGATCAAATCACGAATTTCTTTAATGATCGTCTTCGGCACGATTCCGTGTTCTTCATTATACTGTTCTTGAATACTGCGACGTCGTGACGTTTCATCCATTGCTCGTTGCATCGAATCCGTCACTTTATCAGCATACATAATAACTTTACCTTCTGAGTTACGGGCTGCTCGACCAATCGTTTGAACGAGCGACCGTTCACTACGCAGGAATCCTTCCTTGTCAGCGTCTAAGATTGCAACCAACGAAACTTCCGGCACATCCAACCCTTCACGCAGTAAGTTAATTCCCACAAGTACATCAAACTTCCCTAAACGCAGATCTCGAATGATCTCAGTCCGTTCCAGTGTTTTAATATCACTGTGAAGATACTTGACTTTGATTCCCAGCTCTTTGAAATAGTCTGTTAAATCCTCGGACATTTTTTTCGTTAAGGTCGTAACAAAAACACGCTCATTTCGTTCAGAACGCTCATTAATTTCACCAACAAGATCATCGATTTGCCCCATAATCGGGCGCACTTCAATGACCGGATCCAATAACCCGGTTGGACGAATAATTTGTTCTACCACAGTATCTGTTTCTTCATGTTCATAAGGTCCTGGTGTGGCTGAAACATAAACAATTTGATTGACCCGTTCTTCAAATTCTTCCAGACGTAAAGGACGATTGTCTAATGCTGATGGTAAGCGGAATCCATAATCTACAAGCATTTGCTTCCGTGCACGGTCACCATTATACATCCCGCGAACTTGAGGCATCGTCACATGTGACTCATCGACTACAAGTAAGAAATCTTCAGGGAAGAAGTCTATTAAGGTATAAGGCGGTTCCCCTTCTTTACGACCATCCATATGTCTAGAATAGTTTTCGATTCCTGATGTATAGCCCATTTCTCGCAACATTTCGATATCGTAATTCGTTCGTTGTTCTAGGCGCTGTGCTTCTAGTAATTTATTATCATTGCGTAATACTTCTAAGCGATCTTCTAATTCTTTTTGAATATTGCTGATGGCTACTTCCATATGCCCTTCATTCGTTAAGAAGTGAGTTGCAGGAAATATTGCGACATGCTCCGTTTCTCCCGTAATTTCTCCAGTTAGAGCATCAACTTCACGGATACGTTCGATCTCATCACCAAAAAATTCCACACGTAAAGCGCGCTCGTCACGTGATGCGGGGAATATTTCCACTACATCACCACGAACGCGAAAGCGTCCACGTTGAAAATCGATATCGTTTCGCTCAAATTGAATATCGATTAAATTTCGCAACAGCTGGTTTCGATCCATTTCCATTCCCACTCGCAATGAAACTACTTGTTCTAAATATTCCTTCGGCGAACCCAAACCAAAGATACAAGAAACCGACGCGACTACAATCACATCATTTCGTTCCAGCAAAGCGCTAGTTGCCGAGTGACGCAGCTTATCGATTTCGTCATTGATACTCGAATCCTTTTCAATATAAGTATCACTTGATGGTACATATGCCTCCGGCTGATAGTAATCATAATAGCTGACAAAATACTCCACCGCGTTGTTAGGAAAGAATTCCTTAAACTCACCATATAATTGTCCCGCCAATGTCTTGTTATGGGCAATAATCAAGGTTGGTTTATTGACTTCTTTAATGACATTAGAAATTGTGTATGTTTTCCCAGTACCGGTAGCTCCTAAAAGTATTTGTGCTTTTTTTCCATCGACGATTCCTTCGGCTAACTGTGTGATGGCCTCGGGCTGATCGCCAGCAGGCTGATATTTTGAATGAAGATCGAACGTGTTGTCCGTTACTCTTTCAATCATACAAAAATCCCCCTTTTCTATTAAATAAACAAAGATTTTCCATTTCAAAATTATAGCATACCGAACATATTTTCGCCATTTTTTATTCTTGCCATAAAAAGTTCTTAATAACTGATATGTTACCTTTCCTTACATTTCATGTTATAAAAATTTTGCTTTTTTTCTTTCCACCAATGAACCCTCTTGTGTTTTATCCTTAAACTAACATATAATAAACAAATGATAAGTATATAGGAGGATTATTATGAGAAAAAACAAATTAATTCCATTCGTCGTTTTTTTGATGGCAAGTATTTTTACACTTGGCTTTGCCAATAAGACCGACGCCGCGGAAAAGACATATAAAATCGGAACGGACTTAACATTTGCGCCTTTCGAATTTCAAAACTCCGATGGCGAATACATAGGAATCGATGTGGATTTAATCAACCAAATCGCCAAAGATCAAAATTTCAAAGTGGACTTACGCCCCTTAGGTTTTGACAGTTCAATCCAAGGAGTTCAATCAGATCAGCTTGACGGTATGATTGCTGGAATGAGTATTACAGATGAACGGAAAAAAACTTTTGACTTTTCAGAACCATACTTTGACAGCGGTATCCAAATGGCTGTCAAAAACGATAACAATGATATCAAGGACTACAAGGATTTAAAGGGTAAAACCGTTTCTGCAAAAATCGGTACAGAAAGTGCGACTTTCTTAGAGCAGAATAAAGACAAATATGGTTATGAAATTAAACTATATGAAGCGGCTGACGCAATGTACAACGCCTTAACCAATGGAAATTCCGTTGCGATCTTCGATGACTATCCCGTTTTAGGTTATGCTGTAACTAATGGACAGCCCTTCAAATTGGTAGGAGAGCCAGAAAAAGGCAGTTCTTATGGTTTTGCTGTTAAGAAAGGTGAAAACAAAGAATTATTGAAGAAATTTAATCAGGGATTGAAGGATTTAAAGAAAGACGGCAGCTATGATAAAATCGTTGCCAAATATATTTCAACTGGTTCTGGTGATCAAGCCGCAGCTTCAGATGAAATGAAGAAAATTGAACCGAAAAAAGATGTTTACGTGGTTGCTAGTGATTCTGCTTTTGCACCGTTTGAGTACAAAGATAGTGATGGAGAATACAAAGGAATCGATGTCGATTTGCTAAAACGAGCAGCTGAACTGCAAGGTTTTAAATTAGATATGAAGTTTATCGGCTTCTCTTCTGCTATGCAGGCTCTTGAATCTGGGCAAGCTGATGGCATGATTGCCGGAATGACCATTACAGACGAACGGAAAGCTAACTATGATTTCTCCGATCCTTACTTCCAAAGTGGGATTCAATTAGCCGTTGCAAAAGACAATAAAGATATCAAATCTTACAAAGATTTAAAAGATAAAACAGTTGGGGCCAAGGTTGGTACTGAAAGTGCTGATTTTCTGGAAGCACACAAGAAAGAATATGGGTATAACGTCAAGAGCTTCGATGCTGCCGATCAATTATATGATGCATTGAAGGTTGGATCAATTGATGCCATGATGGATGACTACCCTGTTATCGGTTATGCCGTAAATCAAGGGCAAAACTTGAAAACACCGATCAAACGTGAAATTGGCGGGGAGTATGGTTTTGCAGTTAAAAAAGGGCAAAATGCTGAGCTTCGTGAAATGTTCACCGAAGCTTTAAAAGAGATGAAACGAACTGGCGAATATGATGAGATCGTGAATAAATACATTGGTACTGAAAAGGAAGAGAAAAAAGATTCTGTGGATGAATCAACGATCACCGGCTTACTAAAAAACAACTATAAATCATTGTTGGATGGTTTATGGAAGACGATCGTTTTAGCTTTAGTCTCATTTGCTCTCGCATTGGTATTAGGAGTAATCTTCGGACTGTTCCGTGTCTCACCTGTTCGAGGTCTACGCACTTTTGCAGGTATTTATATCGACATTATTCGTGGTATTCCAATGATGGTATTAGCCTTCTTTATTTTCTTCGGCTTACCTGGGATTACAGGCATCAAAATTCCTGATTTCGCAGCTGGGATTATTACTTTAACCTTGAACGCAAGTGCATACATCGCTGAAATTGTTCGTGGTGGTATCAATGCTGTTCCAGTTGGGCAAATGGAGGCTTCACGCAGCTTGGGTCTATCGTACAATCGCACCATGCAGAAAATTATTTTGCCGCAGGCAGTGAAAATTATGATCCCTTCTTTCATCAATCAATTTGTTATCAGTTTGAAGGATACAACGATCATTTCCGCAATTGGTGTGGTAGAATTACTGCAAACTGGTAAGATCATTGTAGCTCGAACCACACAAAGTTCTTACGTTTACTTGATCATTGCGATTATGTACTTGATCTTGATCACGATCTTGACTAAGTTAGCGAACCGTTTAGAAAAGAAGGTGAAATAGATGGAAAAAATGATGGATAATAAAATCGTCGTCAATCATTTAGTTAAAAAATTCGGAGACAATACTGTTTTAAATGACTTAAATATCACTATCAGTGAAGGTGAAGTGGTCTGCATCATCGGACCATCTGGTTCTGGGAAAAGTACGTTCTTACGTTGTATGAACCACTTAGAAGAACCTACTTCAGGTGAGATCATTATTGATGGACAGGATCTGACAGATAAACATACAGATATCAATTTGGTGCGTCAGCACATTGGAATGGTTTTCCAACATTTCAATTTGTTCCCTCACCTGACTGTATTAGAAAACATCACATTAGCTCCTCTTGATTTAAAAGGGGAATCAAAAGAGTCTGCTGACAAACGTGGCGTTGAACTACTAACACAAGTTGGGCTTGCAGAAAAGAAAAATGACTATCCAGACAGTTTATCAGGTGGTCAAAAGCAGCGTGTGGCGATTGCGCGTGCGTTAGCCATGAATCCTGATATTATGTTGTTTGACGAACCTACTTCGGCGCTTGACCCAGAAATGGTTGGGGACGTACTAAAGGTTATGAAGGATTTGGCCTTACAAGGGATGACCATGGTGATCGTTACCCACGAAATGGGCTTTGCTAAAGAAGTAGCGGATCGTGTAATCTTTACAGATGGCGGAAAAATATTAGAAGATGGCACGCCAGAACAGGTCTTCAATAATCCACACAATCCAAGAACACAAGATTTCTTAAATAAAGTGTTGAATATTTAACAAAAACCCGTGAAATCATTTTAGATTTCACGGGTTTTTCTGAATGTTAAAAGGATTTTATAGACTTCATCTTTTGTTACTGATACATTGCTGCGAATAATCCCATCTTCTGGTGAAAAAGCTAGATTTGTGACTTTTTGCAGTTCGTTTGCTGATGGTAAAACGGATAGGGCTTCATAAGTAATCGGCAACTCCAACTTTTCGAATAGGGCTTGATATCTTGAGAACTCCTCTTTTCGACCTTCTATTTGTAATTGCTGCAAAGTGGTCAACGCGATGATTTGACCGTGACTTCCCTTTATCTCGTTCCCCCACAGACTGACCATCGCATTATGCAGTGCATGAGCGATACTCAGTCCGCCGGATTCAAAGCCAATACCACTCAATAGCGTATTGGCCTCAACGACTGCTTCAAATGCTGGCGTAACTTTTCCGTGTTTATTCGCTTCCACTGCCGCTTCTGCATAGTTAAGCAAAACGTCACGACATTTTTCGGCAATTGCTTCAGCTGCAAATGTTGGCGCAGCACCTAAAGTATTCACACCACGATTTTCTCGTACTGTTCTTGCTTCAATTGAAGTCGATAACCCATCTGCGATTCCCGCCGTCAAAAAATGAACCGGACTATTGATTAAAATTGCTGTATCAATTAAAACAAGATCAGGACTTTTAGCATAATAGGAATATTTCTCGAAATAACCGTTACGGTATTTCACCGAGATACGTGATGTTGGCGCGTCGGTTGCTGCCGATGTAGGAACAACGATACAGGACGCATTTGATTCAAAAGCCAACGCCTTTCCTAAATCAATCGCCCGACCACCGCCTAAAGCAACAATATAATCGAACGTTTCACTTGGTCTATCTTCTTCTGTTACCCATACAAACATTTCTCCGCCTAGCTTCGTTAGTTTCTGGTACAATCGTTCTCCCAGCATTTGATAAACAAAACCATCAGTTACAATTAAACCTTTTTGACCAAAAGCTAGAATATCTTCTAAATGATTCCACAGAACATTTTCTCCCTGACGATAAGTCATGGGACTAACAAACACTTTTTCCATAGGCTCTCCTTTTTATCCCGTTTAAAAATATCATAGCAATCAAATAAAATAGGCGCAAGGCGAGTTTTAAAGAACACAAAAAACACGCAACGACTAGCGTTGCGTGTTAAGCAAATCTATTTATGCTTCGATTTCAGTTACGATACCTGAACCAACGGTACGTCCGCCTTCACGAATAGAGAAAGTCGTTCCTTTTTCTACCGCAATTGGGTGAATCAATTCAACGTCGATTGTAACGTTATCGCCAGGCATAACCATTTCAGTTCCTTCTGGCAATGCGATGTTTCCGGTAACGTCAGTTGTACGGAAGTAGAATTGAGGACGATAGTTGTTGAAGAATGGTGTATGACGTCCACCTTCTTCTTTCGTCAATACGTAAACTTCTGCACTGAATTTTGTATGCGGTGTGATTGAACCTGGTTTAGCTAAGACTTGACCACGTTCGATTTCATCACGTGTAATCCCACGTAATAGAACCCCAACGTTATCGCCAGCTTCACCATAATCTAAAGTTTTACGGAACATTTCAAGTCCAGTTACGACTGCTTTTTGAACTTCAGGTTTGATCCCGATGATTTCAACTTCGTCGCCGACTTTGACTTCACCACGATCAATCCGTCCAGACGCTACAGTCCCACGACCAGTGATAGAAAATACATCTTCGACTGGTAACAAGAATGGCTTGTCAGTGTCACGTTCCGGAGTTGGGATATATTCGTCAACTGTATCCATTAAATCAAGGATTACTTGTTCTTGTTCAGGATCGCCTTCTAATGCTTTCAAAGCTGAACCTTTGAGAACTGGAATATCGTCACCTGGGAAACCATATTCAGAAAGTAATTCACGGACTTCCATTTCAACTAGATCGATCAATTCTTCATCATCGACTAAATCAACTTTGTTTAAAAATACGATTAAGTGTTTAACACCCACTTGCCGTGATAGCAAAATATGTTCACGTGTTTGCGGCATTGGACCATCAGTAGCTGATACTACTAGGATTGCACCATCCATTTGAGCAGCACCGGTGATCATGTTTTTCACATAGTCCGCGTGTCCTGGAGCATCAATATGAGCATAGTGGCGTTTTTCAGTTTCATATTCAACGTGTGCAGTGTTGATAGTGATTCCACGTTCACGTTCTTCGGGTGCAGCATCGATACTAGCATAGTCTTGAGGGTTTGCTAGACCTTTCTTACCTAATACCGTTGTGATTGCTGCCGTTAAAGTTGTTTTCCCATGGTCGACGTGACCAATGGTACCAATATTAACGTGTGGTTTACTTCTATCGTAATGTTCTTTTGCCATAATAAACAAACCTCCTAATAAGTGTAAAAATTCTTACGGATATAGTGTAAAACATTTTGAGTTAAATGAAAAAGATTTACACTTATTTACTTTTTGTAAGTAACTATCCGAAATCATAATACATCAGAATTGGTCAAACTCCAAATGATATGTTTTGCTTTTTATCAAAAAAAGAAAATTACTAGAAAAAACTCTGAAAACGCAAGAAACTCAATCTCACCTACTTTTCAGGAAATTAGTAAGTTATAATAGGCTCAATAAGTGTACAGAAGTAAAAAAGACTGGTTTAATAGAATTGGCTTTTTTGATGATAGGACTTTGAAGAGAAATAATGAATGGAGGATATTCATGGAAAATTTTCAAGAAAAACTAGCTCAGCTTCCAACTGAAATAAAAAGAGCTTGGAGTGTTGGCTTTGTTTTTGTTAAGGAAAATGATCACTACTGGCATTTTCCAGCAAGACAATGGAGCGAACAACAGATTCAAGACTATTTTTTTGAGCGTTTCGGAAAAACAAGTACCTTTAAACTTTATCCTGAACTAAAGCTAAAACATTTAATCGTGAAGGATATGCCTGCACTTTTGGTAGTCGTTCCTTATGAACCTAGAAAGGAAAGTATTTGATATGGTTTTATTAAAACTGGATGCTGTCAGTTATCAAAGTGATCAACGAATCATTTTAGATCAGATTTCTTTGATAGTAGAACAAGGAGCTTTCTTAACAATTTCGGGTCCTTCAGGAGGAGGAAAAAGTACATTACTTCGATTGATTGCTTCGTTGCTAACTCCAACCAGTGGCGAAATTCTTTTTCAGGGAAAGTCTCAGCAACAATATGATTATACCGAATACCGTCAACAGGTCTCCTATTGTTTTCAGCAACCTTCCTTATTTGGTGAAACTGTACTGGACAATTTAACTCTGCCTTACACTATTAGAAGCCTTACTCCTGACCAAAGCAAGATGATGAAACATTTAGAAATGGTCGATCTGCCAAAAGAGTATCTGACTAAAAATATTTCTGAGCTATCTGGTGGTGAACGTCAACGAGTAGCACTGATCCGCAACATTTTATTTTTGCCGCAGATTTTGTTATTGGATGAGGTAACGACAGGTTTGGATGAACAAACAAAGAGAATCATTCATCGCTTAATCAAAAACATTCAACAAAAGGGCTGTACGATCTTACAGGTGACGCATGATGAAGCAGAGATCCAAGAAGCAGAAAAATTACTACTTATCCAAGGGGGAAACTTAAACAATGAATCAATTAGCTGTCAATGATCTTTCTTTAGTCTTAGCTTTTGCATTAGTACTAATCGCTGTTGTCATTAGTTCCAAAGAAAAATTGAATTTATCGAAAGACATCTTTTTTAGTATTATCCGAGCTATCATCCAATTAGTTATTGTTGGTTATTTATTAAAATATATTTTTCAAGTTGACAATGATCTTTTGACAATCGCAATGAGTTTATTCATTGTATTCAATGCTGCTTGGAATGCCCATAAGAGAAATCCCAGTCTTCATAAAAAATATCTTCATTCATTAGCAGCAATTTTTATTAGCACTTATATTACTCTTGGCGTATTGATTTTCGCTGGAGCTATTAAATTTATTCCTTCTCAAATCGTTCCTATCACTGGAATGATCGCCAGCAACTCAATGGTAGCAATCGGTCTATGCTATCGGGCGTTGAATACTCAATTTCACGACTTAAGACAACAGGTGTTAGAAAAATTGGCGCTGGGAGCTTCAATCAAGTTGGCTTCTAAGCCAATCCTACAGCAAAGTATCAAAACCGCCATGCAGCCTACCATTGATTCTGCTAAAACAGTGGGGCTCGTTAGTTTGCCAGGCATGATGTCAGGATTGATTTTCGCTGGACTAGATCCAGTCCACGCAATCAAATATCAAATTATGGTCACCTTTATGCTGCTTTCGGCTACAAGTTTAGGCTCTATAATAGGCGGTTATACTGCCTATAAAAATTATTTTAATTCTAATCATCAATTGATCATATAAAAAAAGGAACTCCGAAAATTATCTCTTTCGGGTTCCTTTTTTAATCAAACCAATAAATTATATAGGGTCTTATGTTGACTTAATTCGATATAGGTCGAATCAAATTCTTTTAACCGCTTCAATAAATCTGACAAGGTTTCAGGCTTCTTCAATAGCACACCAATTACCACTGGTCCAGTGCCACGATTACTTTTCTTCGTATATTCGAAACGTGTAATATCATCGCCCTCACCTAAGACCTCTGATACAAATTCCTTCAATGCTCCTGGACGTTGCGGAAAATTCACGACAAAGTAATGCTTCAAGCCTTCATAAATCAACGAACGCTCTTCGATCTCAGCCATTCGGTTAATATCGTTGTTTCCACCACTGATAACACAGATCACTGTTTTCCCTTTGATCTGGTCTTTCATCAAATCTAAAGCAGCCACACTCATAGCGCCCGCTGGTTCAACTACTATGGCTTGTTTACCATACAAATCTAAGATAGTTGAACAGATCAAGCCTTCATCAACTGACATCAGTTCGTCAACATATTCCCTACTATGAGAATATGTGATTTCACCGACACGTTGAACTGCTGCTCCATCGACGAATTTATCGATCTCGGTTAGTATAACTGGCTGCTCTTCCTCAAAGGCGGCCTGCATCGAAGCCGCTCCTTTAGGTTCAACGCCTATCACTTTGGTTGTTGGTGAGGTGTTCTTCACATAAGACGCCACACCACTGATTAAGCCGCCTCCACCAATTGCTGTGATCACGAAATCAGGTTTATAACCTTCGCTTTCTGCATCAGTCATCATTTCCAAAGCCAGCGTTCCTTGACCGGCAATAATATTTTTATCATTAAAAGGATCGATAAAGGTCATGCCGTTTTCTTCGCAGTATTTTTTTGCGGCAGCAGCAGAAGCGTCAAAGGTATCGCCGACTAAATGAATATCCGCAAATTCACCACCAAAAAATCTTACTTGCGAAACTTTTTGTTGCGGTGTGGTGGTAGGCATAAAAATTGCTGCCCGCGTCTTTAATTCATGACACGTGTAAGCAACTCCCTGCGCGTGATTTCCCGCACTCGCACAAACCACACCTTTCTTCAAATCCGCCTCTGGAAGTTTCTTAATGGCATAATAAGCACCGCGTAATTTAAATGAACGAACTTTTTGCAGGTCCTCTCGCTTTAATAAAACAGTCGCTTGATATTTTTCAGATAAATAACGATCATATTGTAACGGCGTGTGGTTGACAGAGTCTTTCAATAATTGATAGGCACTGCGAACCTCAGTATCTTTGATCAATTCCATCGCTGCATCCCCCATTAATCTTTACGACTTACAAATGGCATCATTTTCCGTAACTCGCCGCCCACTTTTTCAATTTGATGTCCAGCACTTTCCTCACGCATCTTCTTGAATTCAGGGAAGCCGTTCTTATTATCGTCAATAAAGCCTTTGGCAAATTTCCCATTTTGGATATCGGTTAAAACTTCCTTCATGCCAGCTTTCGCTTGGTCGGTAATCACACGTGGTCCAGAAACGTAATCTCCATATTCCGCTGTGTTAGAAATTGAATTACGCATTTTCGCAAAGCCACCTTCATAAATCAAATCTACTATCAATTTGATTTCATGACAAACTTCAAAGTATGCCAATTCAGGTTGGTAACCTGCTTCGACTAATGTTTCAAAACCAGCCTCAATCATACTCGTTAAGCCGCCGCAAAGCACTGCCTGTTCGCCAAATAGATCTGTTTCAGTTTCTTCCTTAAAGGTAGTTTCCAAGACACCTACTCGTGTAGCGCCAATGCCTTTCGCATAAGATAGCGCTAAATCGCGAGCAGTTCCTGTTGCATCTTGGTGAACAGCAAACAATGCTGGCACCGCGAAGCCTTCAGTGAAGGTACGACGAACTAAATGACCGGGACCTTTTGGAGCTACTAAGAAAACATCCACATTTTTCGGTGGGTTGATAACATCAAAGTGAATATTGAAACCATGTGCGAAGACTAAAGCATCGCCATCTGCTAAATTCGGTGCGATTTCATTATCGTATAAAGCTCCCTGGATTTCATCTGGAGCTAAAATCATGACTACTTCGGCTTTTTTGGTTGCTTCAGCTACCGGCAGCACATCAAATCCATCTTCACGAGCAGTCTCAGCGGATTTTCCTTCTCGTACACCGATCACGACTTGATGACCCGTGTCACGTAGATTTTGTGCATGAGCATGTCCTTGAGAACCATATCCCACCACAGCAATTGTTTTTCCTTCTAAAGCATCCTTCGCTACTGCATCATCATAATAAACTTTAACCATAATTTTTCCTCCAATTTTATAAACTATATTAATAGCAAAATCTAAAAATAGATCTTGCGTTTAACCTCTGCTAAATCCGGTTACACCGGTTCGTGCTAATTGCTTAATTCCATAAGGTCGTAAGACATCGATACACGCGTTGACCTTTTCTGTCGAGCCAGCAACCTGTACCACGATTGTTTTCAGCCCAACATCCACGACATCTGCTCGAAATGGATCAATCATCGCTTGAATTTCTGAACGTGTTGCTGCTGGGGCGCTGACCTTGATCAACGCCAATTCTCTTTCTAAATGTGGCTCATCGGTTACATCAGAAACCTTAACCACATCGATTTGTTTATTTAATTGTTTCGTTACTTGTTCAACATCCGCTAACGTGTCAGCTTGAATGATAATCGTCATTCGGGATTCGCCGTCTCTTTCTGTCCGACCTACCGAAACACTATCCATATTTACTTGTCGGCGATTCAAAACACTCGTGATTCGACTTAACACCCCTGCTTGGTCATGAACCATTGCTGTAATCATCCGTCTCATTTTAATCAACTCCCAACATCTGATCATTCGGCATGCCAGCCGGAATCATTGGTAATACATGCTCCTTATTGCAAATCATTACTTCAATCAGCATTGGTCCAGCAGTGGCAAACGCTTCTTGCAAATCCTTTTCTAAGGTGGTAGGATCAGTAATTTTTTTACTACCAATTCCATAGGCCTCAGCCATTTTCATGAAATCTGGCTGCTCGTGGAAAACAGATTGTGAGCGACGTTCATTGAAGAATTTCTCCTGCCATTGTCGGACCATCCCAAGTGATTGGTTGTTTAATAGAACAAACTTAATATCGAGATTATTTTGATTCAAAATTGCCAATTCTTGATTTGTCATTTGGAAACCGCCATCTCCAACGAACACAACCACAGAATCATTTGGTTTTCCGAATTTTGTTCCAATACCTGCTGGGATACCGTACCCCATCGTCCCCAAACCGCCGCTAGTGATTAATTGTTTAGAAAACTGAAAAGGATAAAACTGGGCTACCCACATTTGATGTTGGCCAACATCCGTTACAATATAGGATTTGCCTTCTGTAATACGTCCGATAATCTCAATCACAGCTTGTGGCTTGATGACTTTTTCATTCCATTCATACTTTAAGGGATATCTTTGTTGACGCGCTTTACAAACCATGCGCCACTCTTCACAATCAGGTGCAGGAATCTCAATTGACAGCATTTGTTGAAGAGCAACTTTTGCATCCCCTACAATTGGAATATCAGTATGAATAATCTTGCCTATTTCAACTGGATCAACATCTATATGAGCAACTTTCGCGTGTGGGGCGAAAGCTTCAGGCGAACAGGCCAGACGATCATCAAAGCGACTGCCGATATTAATCAATAAATCCGTCTCCATCAGCGCCATATTTGCTGCATAGGTACCATGCATTCCGCCCATTCCTAAGAAATACGGATGGTCCTGCGGTAGCAGCCCTAAGCCTAGCAAAGTAGAAACAGTAGGTAACCGATATTTTTCAACAAACTGCCGTAATTCTTCGGCACCATCGGCAGCTACCATACCGCCGCCAACTAATACAATCGGTTTCTCAGCTTTCTTCAATAAGTTCATTAGACGTTCGATTTGTAAAATTGATGGTGTCACCGTTGGCTGATAGCTTTCTAAATGAATAACTTCATCAATCTTAGGATTTGCCTTTAACGTCGTGATATCTTTTGGCAGGTCGATTAAGACCGGGCCTTTTCTGCCTGTCGTTGCAATGTGGAAGGCTTCATTGACGATTCGTGGAAGCTCTTCAATATCCCGAACTTGATAGTTGTTTTTGGTTATTGGTACGGTAATCCCTAACATATCTGCTTCTTGGAAAGCATCTTTTCCGATTCCCGGCGTCGTTACTTGTCCTGTAATGACAACTAAAGGTACAGAATCAATCATTGCATCCGCTATCCCAGTCACTACATTGGTTGCGCCTGGTCCGCTGGTAACGATTACTACTCCTGGTTTTCCTGTAGCTTTGGCATATCCTTCCGCTGCGTGGACAGCACCTTGTTCATGACGTGTGAGAATATTTGGAATCGGTTCATCGTAAAGTGAGTCATATAAGGGTAAAACGGAGCCTCCAGGATAGCCAAAAATCAATTCGACTCCTTGATTTTCCAAACACTTGATTAATAAATCCGCTCCTGAATATAGGTGTTCAACTTCTACTTCTTGTTTCATTTCTTCCACCCCCATTCCTCCTTTTAATGTATTTATTTTTCTTTCAGAAAAATAAGTCTCAAGTTCATGCCGTATATCATTCCAGTAGTTTTCAACTTATCTTTCTTCCTTTTTTGATTATTTCATATTGGCAACTGTGATAATCATGATGGCATTCGCTTTATTCTTCTTCTGGTAATTCCATAACGCCGCCAGTGTGCGCTGAAGTTACCATTGCTGAGTATCGAGCTAACCAGCCTTTTTTGACTTTTGGTTGGAATTTTGGTAATTTTTCTTTTCGTTTAGCCAACTCTTCCTCCGATACAGCCACATTTAGTGTGCGGGCAGTCAAATCAATCGTGATTTCATCACCATCTTGAACTAAAGCGATTGGTCCACCTGCTGCAGCTTCTGGTGAAATATGTCCTACAGCGATTCCACGCGTTGCTCCAGAGAAGCGTCCATCAGTGATTAGTGCAACATCTTTCCCTAAGCCGCGTCCAACAATACTTGATGTCGGTGCCAACATTTCCGGCATTCCTGGTCCACCCTTCGGCCCTTCGTAACGAATAACCACGACATGTCCCTTCGTCACGGTATGATTATCGATCGCCTCCACTGCTTCGTCGTGAGAAGCAAAACAAATCGCTTTGCCTTTAAAGAATTTGATACTTGGATCAACACCGCCAACCTTGATCACACTGCCTGCTGGCGCGATATTCCCATAGAGGATTGAAAGACCTCCGACTGGACTGTAAGGAGCTGTTTTCGGATGAATCACTTCTTCATTCATGATCTCGGCAGAAGCAACATTCTCTCGTAAAGTTTTGCCAGTGACTGTGACCCGATCTGAATGAATCGCACCGTCAATCGAGACTAATTCATTAATGATTGCTGATACACCGCCTGCTTCGTGAACATCGTGCATCGAATAGCTGGAAGAAGGAGCGATTTTAGATAAGTAAGGAACTCTTTTCGCAATCTCATTAATATCTGATTGATCGTAATCGATTTCCGCTTCATTTGCGATGGCCAATGTGTGAAGGACTGTATTGGTTGAACCACCCATCGCCATGTCTAAGGCAAAGGCATCATCAATTGCTTCCTTAGTTACGATATCCCGTGGTTTGATTTGCTTTTTGACCAAATTCATCAAATGCTTCGCTGATTCTCGAACCAATTCACGACGCTCGTCAGAAACAGCCAAAACTGTTCCGTTGCCCGGTAAAGCTAATCCCAACATCTCCAATAAACAGTTCATAGAATTTGCGGTAAACATGCCTGCACAAGAACCACAGGTCGGACAAGCATTTTGTTCCATGAACAAGAAATCTTTTTCCGTCATCTGTCCTTCTTTATATGCTCCCACAGCTTCAAACATTGAAGATAGTGTCGTTTGATGGCCTCTCGGATCAATTCCAGCTTTCATGGGACCGCCGGAACAGAAAATCGATGGTACGTTTGTTCGCATCGCGGCCATGATCATCCCTGGTGTGATCTTGTCACAGTTAGGAATGTAGAACACACCATCGAACCAATGAGCGTTGATCACTGTTTCTGCTGCATCTGCAATTAGCTCACGGCTTGGTAAAGAGTAGCGCATACCGATATGCCCCATTGCAATTCCGTCGTCTACACCAATCGTGTTAAATTCAAAAGGAATTCCTCCTGCTTCACGAATGGCCTCTTTAGCTACATCAGCTAGTTCTCGCAGGTGAACGTGCCCCGGTACAATATCGATATAAGAATTACAAATAGCTATAAATGGTTTATCCATATCATGGATATTTTTTACTTGGCCAGTCGCATATAATAAACTTCTGGCGGGTGCTGCATCAATTCCTTTTTTAATCTGATCACTTCTCATAGTCACATCTCCCTGCTTTTAGCCAACCCATTTTTCCAACTCAAGAAAAATGAGCTTATTTTCATGCGCATATCTTTGTACTAAGTTCTTTGCTTGATAAATTGTTATCCATCATTAGTTTTACTCTTACGCTAAATATCCTGTGAAAAGTACAACTGACAAAAAGAGCATCCCATCAATAAATGGGATGCTCTTGCAAGAATCCCATTTCTAACGCAAATAGGACTCAAACTAACGGTTGATACTACTTCCGCGTTCTAAGTCCTGGACTCAATAATTAATAAGACGATGCCATCAAAATTATTGTATTTACTCTTGCGCATAAAAATCGGCTCCTCGTTTTTCTAATAGTTTCTTAATCATTTTTTTATACTATACATTTCATAAGATTAAAAGTCAATGAATTTTCATAATATTTTCTAACTTAGTAATTTTTTGGTTCCTCACATATCTATCTAAAATCTATAAAAAACAAGCTCAACGATGATCGTTGAGCTTATCCGGCGAATTGACTATTATAAAGATTTGCATAGAAATCGCCTTTTTTCATTAAACTGCTGTGATTTCCCTGCTCGATAATCGAGCCGTCTTTCATCACTAAAATTAAATCGGCATTCTTAATCGTGGATAACCGATGGGCGATAACAAAGCTGGTTCGTTCAGTGGTTAACTGATCCATCGCCTGCTGAATCATCCCTTCTGTTCGTGTGTCTACACTTGAGGTTGCCTCATCTAAGATTAGCAATTGCGGATCTGCCAAAATTGCCCGAGCAATTGTTAAAAGCTGTTGTTGTCCTTGTGAAATCTGAGTTCCATCGGAAGAAATGATCGTGTCATAACCATTAGGCAATGTGCGAATAAAGTGGT
>Ga0334885_1000676_pt1 | contig 54698 bp, 63 predicted proteins | sample GraSluR1_MG_8_FD_207233 | JGI IMG/M metagenome (GOLD analysis project Ga0334885, IMG submission 207233) | Sludge microbial communities from methane-producing bioreactor in Wageningen University, Netherlands - Granular Sludge_31_05-R1 | ecosystem: Engineered > Bioreactor > Anaerobic >...
ATCAGTGGTTGTCTTCACTGTAGGACTGTAAGAAACCACTCCAAATATCTTTCCCAAGGATTCCATTGCTTCATCGTGGTTTTCTGGAAATAGGAATATCCTTCCCTGTTTTATGGTTATATCTCCCCGGATACTGTTTTTGATGTTGGAGATGAGTCTTCTCTCGAATCTGCTTCTAACTCGGGGGCTTTTTATTCCTATCTCCCCATATCTTACTATGATGGGTCTTAGAGACGCTGCTTCAGTCATTTTATACTCCTGATTTTAGAATTTGATTGTTGTTTTTTTATGTCTACCAGTTTTTTAATCATTTCCCATTTCATGGTGTTTTTACTTTCCCCATCAACTACATTAAATCAACTACTATCAACACATAAATTTGAATTAACAATTGTTATATAGATATTCATTTATAAATATTTACTTGATTGTTTAAGCCCGGAATTTAAATAGAATAATTGTTTATTAATTAATTACCTCTTCATATCCCATATTTCATCAATTCTTTTATGGGGAAACAGGCCCCACACCGGACACAGCCGGCCAGCGCCTTGGTGGGATTTAAACCACACCCCCTGATTATGTCCAGCCATTCCGTGTAAATCTTACCCGCATCCTCCACTGTAGGAGGTTTATGTTTCTCAAAATCAGCACCGTATAATGGACGGAAAGGCTTTGGCAGAGGGATAGCTCCTGCTTCTGCTATCTTCCGCATCCCCTCAATGGTCGAATCTGGCGGCTCCAGGCCGATCAGTATCCAGGAACTGACCTGATTATCACCCAGAATATCGGTAGCGGTTCGCATGGCCTTGAAGTAATCCTCTAGTTTGTTTTCCCTTGCTTTACCTGGTATCACTTCTTTGCGAGCGGATCCCAAGTAAACTTCCAGGTTGAAGCTCATGGCATCGGTACCCACCGAATGGAGCCTTTCAATCTTGTCCTTACTCACCGGGCCGATCTCTATAAAGATAGGTAGTTTGCTCACCTCCCTTATCTGGGAAATGGTATCTTCATATAACCGGGATTCATCTGGAAGTTTTCCAGCGTTTATATTAATATCCCCGGGTTTTATTATCGTGCTTCTCCTTAAAAGATCTTTACTTTCGAGATCCGGGTTGTATTTATCCTCTATATCGATACAGGTCCGTAGTCCAGGGTTTTTTTCTATGGTTTCTATTGATCGGGCGATTTCAGTGGGTTTCTGGAAAACCACATCTTTACCCACATCTATTATGCAGAATTTACAGCCCTGACCCTGCCCTTTATAAACACAGAAGTTGGAAAGTGCGGTGGCCAAGCTATCCTTACCATGTAGCTGAATCTTATCTCTTAGGGGTGTGTTGAGCCATTGAGACTCCCTCAACGTGGCCCTGGTAACCTTCTCACCATCTTTCAGGATCCATCCCTGGTTATCTATTATTTTAAATTCATAGGGCGACTCGGAAAGATAAGGCTGGAGAACTCCGATGTTACAGGATTCTTCACCTTCTATTAGAAAAGATTTTCCACTGCCGGCTACTCCTGCCCGGGATTTACCGCCTTCGGCATATTTTTCTGGCACTATCTCTCTAAAGTAGGGCTCACTTTCATCTAATCTTATTCCCCTGCAGAGTAACCCTATCTTATTTCTGGTTTTAGCCTTCAAAGTTGATATCACTTCTTTTAGATCTGTACTTAATCATTTATCCAGTTTTAGATCTACCCAACGCCTTCTCTAAATCCCCTATAAGGTCTTCAACATCCTCCAGTCCTATAGATAGACGGATTAAATCATCGGTGATACCTGCTTTTATACGTGCTTCCTCTTTCATAGATGCATGGCTCATGGTGGCTGCGTGTTCTACCAGAGAAATCAGCCCTTCCAAGGGACTCTGCCATATAGAATATTTCCAGTTTCCTAAGGAATTCCGGGACTTCCCCCTCGATTCTAAATGAAACCACCCCACCATATCCATCCATCTGTTTTTCTACTATTTCATGTCCCCGATGTGAAGGTAGCCCGGGATAGAAAACTTCCTTGACACGGGGATGCTCATCCAGGTACCGGGCTATTTTCATGGAACTTTCTGCGTGCCTGTCCATCCGTACTGGTAGGGTTTTAATACCCCTTAAAACCAGCCAGGAGTCAAAAGGTGAGGCGTTGGTGCCCATACCATTGAGCAGGAATTGGATTTCCTCGGAAAGTTTTTCTGTGGTGGTAACTATAGCCCCTCCTATAACGTCACAGTGCCCATTCAGGTATTTTGTGGTGGAGTGAAGCACCAGATCGATGCCGTATTCTATGGGTCTCAGGAAGTAGGGGGTGGAGAATGTGTTATCGCAGACAGTTAATATTTCATGCTCACTGGCAACCCGGGAGACCATTTCCAGGTCTGTAATATTTAAAAGGGGGTTGGATGGTGTTTCTATCCATATCATCTTTGTGTTGGGTTTTATGGCATCCCGTAGTTTTTGTTCCTCATCCAGCCTCAGGAAGGTAAATTCTATCCCAAATTTGGTTATTATCTCTGAGAAAAGTCTATGGGAACCCCCGTATAGATCGTCACAGGATATAACATGATCACCAGCTTTAAGTAGATGAATAGCTGTGGTTACTGCAGCCATACCACTGGCAAATATAAATCCCTGATTTCCTCCTTCTAAATCTGCTATAGCTTCGCCTAAGGCGCTTCTATTGGGATTGCTGGTCCTTGAATAGTCATGCTCCCCTGGTTTGTCGAAATCTTCAAACAGGAAGGTAGAAGTCTGATATATGGGTGTGGAAATTGCTCCGGTAACAGGATCGGGCTTTCTTCCACTATGTACTGATTTTGTATTGAATCTCATGGTTAAAACTCCTAAATTTTTCTAAAAATATAGAAATAGAAAATTGATGGTATTTATAAAATTAGACCACTTACCATATAAATATAACAATTGTGATGTTCAAATAAATTACCTTGAATGACGGGGAAATTGAAAAATAAAATAAATTAAATAGAAAATAGAGAAAATAATAAATTAAATAAAAATTAATAAAAAATGAAATAAATTAAATCACGGAAAATTAAAAATTAAATAAATTAAGGCCAGAATTCTATTTTCTAGCCCTGGCAACTTTCTTGGCGGTTACTAATTGTCCTATTGCAATCAGTCCCACGAAAAATTTTTCCAGGCCACCAGTTGCCCAGATTGCCTCTCCAAAGGTTGCCTCTTTGATACGGAATTCATATTCTTCTGCGGTAACATTTTCTCCAGTTCTTCTGCGGGTGACGATGGCTGATGCCTCCATGAGTTCATCCCAGCTTACTCCCTTAAGTTCCTGTTCCATAGCCTTAAATATCTTATACACTTTAATTTCGTAGAGTTTAGAAAGGGTTTCCACTATATCGAAGGACCGTACGACCCCTACCACCACTCCATCATCATTTAACACCGGGATGCTCACGAATTTATTATGGGATGTCTCCAGAACCGCCAGTCGGGCGGGATTATTTTCATGGACGTGGACGATGCTGTCCTTAGAATGCATAACTTCGCTTATTTTCTCATTTCCTTCTCGTAATCCTTTAGTCAATTCAAAGGATGTGATCCACCCTACCAGGTGCATATTTTCATCCACCACTGGTGTGGTGAATTTTTTCCCGTTTTCCATGATTATTGATACTTCTTCAATACTTTGATCCTGGGTTATGTAAATAAATTCTTCATCCATTATCTCTTTCACTTTCAATTAGGTCCCCTCCAGTTTCAATGCTCCAACTGGACATTTAGTTGAACAGACATTACATAATATACATTTATCCTCAGAAAGCACCACTTCATCGCCCTCCAATTCTATGGCTTCCACCGGGCAGTTCTCTTCACATACCTGACACTGGACACAGGTTTCCTGATCTATCAGGAGTTTTTTGGTTTTAATTACCGGTCCTAACTCTCTTTCCAGTTCTATAACATGTTCTGGACAGACATTAACGCAGGCCCCACAACCTATACATAAACTGGTTTTTACCACGGCTTTCCCTTCTTTTATGGATATGGCGCCGGTGGGACAGAACTTAACACAAGTTCGGGATCCTTTACACTTTTCAGGATTCACAGTAATACTTTTAAGCTTTAATTTACGGTGAGGCACCTTAATTTCCTTCACACGGAATTTAACATCATCATTTACATCAGAAGTGGTTTCTAATATTTTGACAGCACCAACTGGGCAGGTTTCAGCGCATATATCACATTTAACACATTTATTAGTGATTCTTGCCTGTCTATCTGATCTGGCCCCGGCTATTGCATCCACCGGACACTCCTCTGCGCAGAGATTGCATCTTACACATTCTGGAGAGATGGTTATGAATTTCTGTTTCAAGGAGCATTCTTCAATTTCAGGCTGGAAATCCTCATCTATATGCTCCATTTCCATCGATTTAATCTTAACTTCTCCCTGAAGGTCTTTCCTATCTTTTTTGAAGGTTACGTCCATAATAACTCCATCACTTGACTGACTTTTTTTATTATCTCTTTAATTTTTTTTGTTTAAATCCTTTAATAAACCTTTTAATTTTAAAGCGTCGGGTAGATTTGTGGTTCCACCGAAGTCTTCCACACACTGGGCAGCCACATAGTTTCCCATAACACATGAAACTTCCAGATTTTCCCCCTTTAAGTATCCAAATATGAATCCAGCGTTAAAGGCATCCCCAGCACCGGTGGTATCCTTGCAATTGGCCGGGAAAGTCTCTACATAATATGAGGATTCCCCATCTGTGGCATAACACCCTCTTTCTCCCAGTTTAACCACGATTATATCTATATCGAAGTTTTTCAAGGAGTCTATTTCTTCTTCCATTGTTTTATATATATTCCGGGTTAATAATTTAAGTTCCGTCCGGTTCAATAATAGTATATCGGTTCTCTCCAGGATCTCAGAAAGATCTTCCAGGCCCTTTTCCGCGTAGATCCTTCCCGGGTCTAAACTGACCTTGACACTGGGTGGGAGTTTGTCTAAAAGTCCTTCCTGGGCATGGATGGAATCGCTCACAAAGGATGTAAGGTGAAGTATCTTCGTATTGAAGGCCAGGTTCAAATCAATTTCTTCCAGTTTTATTTCATCGTTTACTCCAGAATCAACGTATAATGCTCTTTCTCCTTCTTCATCTACATAGCCCATTACGCTACCACTTCTCCCCTCTGGTGAGATGATAACCCCCTCTGTATTTACCCTTTCATCCTCCAGGTTTTGGAGTAAAATTTCCCCTTCCCTGTCACTTGCCACTTTACCAAGGAAGGCCGTCTTCAGGTTAAGTCTGGATAGTCCAATGAGGGTGTTGGCTGCACTACCACCGCAGGATACGTTCAAATCCTTTATGAAGGATTCATCATCTTCCCCTGCTATTTTATTCACCTGGTAGAGTTTATCCAGGTTCAATGCACCGAATCCCACCACATCAAAGGTCATTTATCTGCTCCCTTATTCTCTAAATTATTCCTTACCTGAACAGCTCCTTTATGTAAATCTTATGATCACCCAGCTGGCCCTGGTAGTTACCGGCTGAAACCCTTAAAACATCCTCGTCATCGAGAACTGCCAGTATACCTGCCTTCATAGCTTCATGAACTGCTTCAGCGTTTACCCCGTTAATCACTATTTCCGGTATGTAGGCTACATCCACCGGGACTTTAGACTCCTCATCCAGTACCGATTTCAGGGAGGGACAGTAGGGGTGGTTTGTGGTAGGGCCGATCCATGGATAGTTGGTCTCCGGCTTTGAAGCTGCAGAACAGATATCGAAAGGGGTGATAGCACCTTCGATTTCATCTATAGCTTTTAACGCTTTTCTACCGGCATTTAAAACTGCATCTTTAGTTTTACACATGTACCAAAAATTAGCCCCCATTATTCCAGTGGAATAACCTAGTTTACGTTCGATCATGAAGTCAGGTATGGCTATGGGCACCACTATCATATCCCGGCCGAACAATTTATCCATCCATTCAAAGCCATCTCCACAGTGGCCGACCTGTTTCATGGTGTCGATGTATCCTTCCGGATTTATTGATGCATCGAATACCCTGGTGAAAGGCTTAACCAGTATGTCCTGTCGGATGCGGTAGGATAACTCCACATCAAACTTCTCTATGTCCCGGTTATCATACCAGAACTGGACTATCACACCCTTCCTACTGTCAGGGGTTTCCTTTTCATCCAGCCAGGATTCTATACCCCCTTCTACCCTACCGATTACTGTACTTGGTGTGGCAGTAGCATCGTAGGCTGCTCTTTTCAGGGTTTCTTCATCATCGGCAGTGATCATCACCCGGCAGTACATCCCGGCGAATGCTTCGGCATAGGTATCCTCAAGCTTTGACTCATATTCTAAAGTAACCATATTATCCTAATCCCCCTATAGATTCTCCCCGAACATTTTTACGGTATTTAAGGCTTTCTTCTTTTATCTTCTCCCTGTTTTCATCGTCCACTATATCCATATGTATATTGGACATCTTGGGATATTTACGGGCTAGCTGTGAATCCACAGGGTAATCATACAGAGCACGCTGTGGTTCTTCTTTAAATTGGTTTATAAATTCAATTACCTCTTCCCTACCTCCTTTGTTAAAGAGGTCTGCCAGGATAGATATAGGAAGAGTGTTATCGGCCATGATCGCTATTTCTGTCTCTTCAATAGCGTATTGGTTACCATTAAACGCTACTGATAATCCACCTTCTCCTAAAGCATATCTTAATGGCTGAACATCGGTTATACTATCTCCCACATACATCAGATCGCAAGCCTGAAACTGGAATCTTTCCATGATATCCTTTACAGCTTCCTTTTTTCCCTCTCCTCCAACTGGGTCTACATCTTCTATGATTTTACCTATTGACATTTGGGGTATTAATTCCCAGAATATCTTCTCCAGATTCTCGAAGCTTTGATCATTCAAGACATCTTCCCGTAGTTCCATCAATCTGGTTTCTTCTCTTGGGGTTAAAGAATATTTATCCATGTCTAACAGGGTGGAATAGGTATTTTCAAAGGGAAACCCTGTTAAATTGCACAGGGCCTGTATATACTGCTGGTAACTGGTGCTTACAATAAAGGAGGGCATGGTGCAGTACACGAACTGGAGGGTGTCTCGGGCCCCAGGGACCAGAAGAATAGTTTCCTCGGAGAACCGGGTTATATCCTCATTGGTAGCGCCATACGCTTTTAGAAAGGGAAGAATCAACTTTAAAGTGCCACCAGCGTTATATCCTGGTCTCTTGATTTCATCTGCCAGGATGTCATCGTATCTACTGACTATCTGGAAAAATTTTTCTCCATCATCTATGTATTTGCCTGAAAGTTCAAATGCATTGTCATTTACAGATAGGGGACCTTCACAATCGGAAACAAAAAATCTCCGGTTCAATTTTTGTTCCTCCCTTGTTAAAATTAAATTTGTATGACACTGGTTTTTTTCTTAAGAATTACTAATTTTCTTTCTCAAAGAAATACTAGTTTTTTACATCCAATTTAATGGCGTTTAGTGGACATATTCCTTCACACTCTGCACATAAGATACATTTGTCCTTGTCAACGACCAGTGTATCATCTTCAAAGCTTAAGGCATCTTCCGGGCATCTATTTACGCACACCCCACATTGCTGGCAGGCGGTATTATCTATCACTACTTCTCCTTCTCTGGGGCCTTTGATCTTCTCCCTAGTGAAGTATATCCTTCCGTCATGGGTAATGAAGTGTTCTTCAGTTATATTTATGGCAGCAAATGGGCAGGCTGCAACGCAGCGTCCGCAGAAAACACATCCTTCTATTATATGGATGGGGAGTGGTGCGTGAAGCTTTATACAGTCTATAGGGCATTGATCTACGCATACGCCGCAGGCAATACAGTTTTCGTCTATAACTGTTTTTTCCCTTTTAGGATGGGTTTTCTCTATTATCTCACCAATATCTTCTATTTCCAGGCCTTCATCTACCATACCCTTGATTTCATCCTCTACCAGTTCGGTTACGTCCTCTTCAAACTCTTCTTCCTCATGGCTGGAGCTTACATCACGGGAAATTTTATTGAAGATAGAATTGACTCTGCTGGCGTTTTTTGAAAGTTTGCTTGCGTCTTTTTCCAGGATTTCCGATACTATCTCCATGGTTTTAATTTTATTATACTCTTTATAGGCCTTCTTCCTGGAAGAATATTTTATAGCCGTGCTGGGGCAGACGTTCATGCATTCTTCGCATCTGGCGCAGTACGCCGGGTTTATATAGGGTAGTTTACTTATCTCACCTACGTTTATAGCCCCTCTGGAGGGGCAGACCCGGGTGCAGGTCATGCAGCCTATACATTTTTTCTGATTTACCACCACGGCCTTACCACCCACCACTGATCTGGGCAGTATTTCACCGTACTTTATGGCTTCTGTGGGACAGACCCGGGCGCAGTAGCCACAGCGGACACATTTATCTTCATCTATTACACTATGGGCCGCTTCGGTACCTGTGGATTCCAGGTGTATTGCTCCGGTTTTACAGGCCTGCACACATGCTCCGCACTGTCTGCACAGTTTTATATTAATGTTGGGGACGTTCTCCCTTATAGGCTCTGCCAGGGTGGTCTTCATTTTTATAGCATCATAGGGGCAGGCTTCCCGGCATAAAACACATCCTACACATCTGTCGTTGATTTCAATATGTTTATCTGGAGGTATCTCGGCAATGGCATTTACTGGACATGAAAGAAGACATGGTCGTTCAGTACACTGCTGACACTTACTTTTATCGACCTCATATTCTACATCCACTTCCCTGAGTGGTTTATTCAGTCTTCTGGAAGTCGTTTTAGTGTTTTTTACACTTGTTTGTGTAATTTTAATCAACTCCTATGGGTAACTGTGAAGGTTTCACGGTGATTTTTATTACACCATCTTCAAGGGCGGTCTCCGTTAACAGGAATCTGGCCACGTAAAAGCCCGCCACACCGAAGGGACAGGTCTGGTAACAGATACTGCATCTAAGACACTTATCCGGATTTCTCTGCACACCCTTTTCTTTATCATAAGTTATAGCTCCGGATGGACATTCACCGACGCATAAACGGCAGTTGGTACATTTTTCATCATCCCAGGTTACTATTCTCATCTTCAGACGGTCGGTTACCTTTTCTATGCTATCCCTGATTAATTCATCGTTGGGGATGATCTTCCGGGCTTCATCTACAAGTTCCTGGGTGGGGAAATCTATTTTATAAATTTCTTCTGGTTCTAATTCCATTATCTTATCCTGATCGGCTTCTATCCTGGCTTCCAGGGTATCCACAACCATGTTGATTATGGCCTTCTGTTCTTCCACATTTTCTATGAATATACCTTTAATAGCTCCTTTCACTGGACAATTCTTGATGCACTCCCCACAACCAATACATTTGGATTGATCTATCACCGGTTTTTTATCCACTTCTGATATGGCACCGGCTATCTCGCTGCAGGTTTTTATACACTTTTTACAGCGTATACATAGGTAATCATCGATTACGAACATCTTATCAACGGGTAGTATGGTGAATTTCTCCCGGATAAGATGGTTTTCACCGCAAAGCAGGGTTTTAGGATCGGTGGGGCATACTTCGGCGCAGAAACCACACCTTATACATCCCCTGGTGTTTATAATGGGATAGGTGATACCCTCTTCATGGGAATTGTCACTGGTTCTCACCAGTTTAATGGCCATAGGTGCTGGGCAGGCGGCTGTACAGGCCCCACATGCTATACAATACTCTTTCCTGACCTGGGGGAAGTCTCTGAACCTGGAAGGAGTTTCCATTATCTCCTGGTCAGTTCTGGCATTTGCAAATTTTTCTGCCCATGATTTTCTGGCAAATTCGTATAGATACCATATTACGGAAGACATAAGACATCAATTTGGGAATTTGGTTTTTTTTAATCCTCGGTTTTTATCTTTGAAGGAATTAATCCCCTGTTTTATCTTTCAAGTAGGGAATATTATAATCTGGATAAACATATTCCTGGCCTTTACCAGCTTCATCCACTATCACCACCCTCTCTGTACAGGCAATGCATGGATCTACAGTGGCATAAGTGGCTATTGCATCGGCAACAGTTGCCACATCCTTCAACATGTACTTGGCACAGGCGTCTATGTTCATTATACTGGGTGTTCTGATGGAGATATTTTTTATGAGGTTACCATTAGTTTCTACCATGTAGGTCACCTCTCCACGGGGTGCTTCGTTCGCCCATTCACCGTATCCTGCCGGAATATTGATTTGTTTTCTTATCTCTCCAGGGGGTAGGTTTTCGATAACCTGTTTGATGATCTTCATTGATTCTGTTATTTCATCGAATCTGTTCATGGTACGGGCGTAGTTATCCATATCCTTTCTCCAAATTACATTCCAATCTAAGTGGTCTTTGTAGGTATGGTGTTGTTCTCTGAGGTCATGCTTTAAACCGGAAGCTCTTCCTACCGGTCCCACCGCCCTGGCTTTTATTGCCTCCTCACGGGTCAATTTTCCAACATCATGGGATCTAAGACCCAACAAGGGTCCGTGGTCGAACATCTCCACGTATCTGTCAAATTCAGACTCTAAATTCAAGATTATCTTGAGTATACTATCCAGATGTGACTGGTTTACATCCATCTTCACTCCGCCAACCACATTCCAACCCATGTTAACCCTGTTTCCAGTTAAAAGTTCGATGGCATCCATGATCGGTTCTCTAAGGTATAACATGTACATGAAGAGGGTTTCATGTTCCAAGATTTTGAAGTAGGTTGAGTTGGCCAGGAGGTGGCTTTGAATTCTATCGAGTTCATTGGTAAGTGCCCGTAGGAACTGGGCACGTAGTGGTGCCGTTTCACCGGCTATTTTTTCAAAGGTTTCGGCGAAGGTCTGAGTGTGGATGTAGGAACAAATTCCACAAACCCTCTCTGACAGGTATATTCCTTTCTGCCAGGTTTTACCTTTCATCACCCTTTCTATACCGCGATGAACGTATCCATAGTCAATTTCAGCTTCTAAAACTTTTTCACCCCTGGTTTTAAGTTTCAATCGGAGGGGTTCCTTCAGTGCGGGATGAACTGGTCCTATAGGTAATATCATTTTTTCTCCTCCCCTTCGGCTTTCTCGCTCGGTTGAGCTTTCTGGTCTCCTTTAGCCTGCCTTCCTTTAGCGGCTATCGCATCGGGTCCAACAGCTAAAATAGCTGCTAAAATTTCTGATGGTCGGGGTGGGCATCCGGATACTTCCGCATCCACCGGTATAAAGTCACTGACTGGTGCGTAAACACTGGAGCCCTCCTGGTTAAATACATCACCAGATAATGGACAGTTTCCTATAGCAACCACTACTTTAGGTTCAGGGGCTTTAGCGTATATTCTTTGCAATTTCTCTCTCCATTGTTCGGTCACTGCACCGGCGATGAGTATAACATCTGCTTCACGGGGGTTGTTATGAAAGTAAATTCCATACTGTTCCAGATCATATCTGGGGGAAAGCAAGGCCACCACTTCTATGTCGCAGCCGTTACACCCGCCGGTGCTTACTAAACATGCGTGAATGGAACTTTTTCGTATGATGTCTTTAAGGGAATCCAACATTTTACCTTTACTACCTCAAATTTTTTTCACATGATTGAATTGAATTTTTATTTGACAAATCTATTTCCTTGATTAAATTTTTTTTTTTATCTTGAATTTTTTAAGTGCAAAGCATCGTGTTCTTTAAGTGCAAACCTATCGTTTCAAGTATTCTACCAGCTCTTTTCTACCTTCTTCCAGGGCTTCTTCGTAAGATTTATCTTCTTTGAAGATTTTGAAGGCTACTTTATTTTTCATCTGTTCTGTTTCCTCTTCTGTTAAAAGATCCATAACATCAGAAAGCCAGCAGAGCTTTAAATCCGAATGTATCTTTTCTTTGGTGCATCTTAACCTGGATGATTCAAATCGGGGTTGTAATGCTTCCAGACTGGACATGTCCAGCCTTTTCATCAGGATATCTTCCAGTTCTTCTGGTGAAATTTCAAGTTCCTTTGAGAAGGGGATTATTATATCTTCCTGCCATTTGTAACTTTTAAGTATCCTCATTTTCATCCTAAGGCGGAGTTCTTCTTCACTGGCTGCCGGTGCTTCCTTCTCGAATTTGATTTCTTCTTCAAATTCTTCCTCTATTTCTGGGGAAATTTCATCTACTGAGGAATCTGTTTCCTCCTCGGGGAGATCTACTCCCTCATCGGAGGTGTTCACCTTCTCTTCTGAAGTGTTCTCTTCTTCTTCAGAAGTGTTCTCTTCTTCTTCAGAAGTGTTCTCTTCTTCTTCAGAAGTATTCATCTCTTCTTCAGAAGTGTTCTCTTCTTCTTCAGAAGTATTCATCTCTTCTTCAGAAGTATTCATCTCTTCTTCAGAAGTTTTTTCTCCTTTTGAAGTGTCTTCCCCTGAGGTATCTTCTCCTTTTGAGGTGTTTTTTTCCTCTTCAGTGGTCTTTATTTCCTCGTCACTCTGATTCATGATAAAACCGTCCTCAGTATCCAGATAATTCCAGCCACTGCAAACCCGATTACAGTTTCATATCTTCCATAGCCTGGTCTCATTCCAATAACCATGGCGATCAGGAACACTCCCATGGTTATTGAGATGTAGTATGGAATTACGGGGATGAGTGCGAAATTCAAAGCCAGTAACCAGCCGATTATGGCAATTGCAAGGGCTGTGATATCTATGTTTTTTCTTATAAACGGTTCTGTATACTTCTTATAACTGAGTACCAGGCCTATGATTGACCCAATTACAAAGGCAAGTACATAGATTAAATAGAATATCTGATTATCCATTTGTTTTTCACCTTAAGCTGGTCTGAAAAGATATATAAACGATACTATAATCGCGATAAGGGTCGCTACCATGACCCAGGTTTCTAATTTCTCCGAGAAATGGATGGCCTTTTTTCTAGTTAAAAGTGCGGTGAGAACCATGATGAGGAAAACCGCTATAGTTAACGGTAATACCCCTATCCAGTGAAAATAGGTGGCTAAACCACTGGCCAAAACCCCTCCAAAGGCAGCTAAGACCATTAAGAATAACATATCCTTTTCTTGCTCTTTTTCCATTTCAAGTTCTCCTTACAAGTATGTTTTCATTAAATTTTTTTGAATAAATTTTTTATCAACTTCTTTTTAGAGGATTTTTTTAGAGGAAGAATATCATCAGTAGAGATCCGACTATTCCTATAAAGGCCAGTGTCACTTCGGTCATTATGGAATGGTTAGGGTTTAGGATGGGTGTAACGGCGTTGATCAGGCCCACTATAGCTGTGAGTATCACCATACCTATCAAGTATTCTATTGGAGTCAGGGCTCCCAGGAATACTGTTAAGAATATCCATAACAGCATGTACCAGGTTATGGCTTCTGAAATCATTATAAATCCACGAAGCGTTCCAAAGTGTTCTGTTTCAAAGCCGGATACAATATCCCGTGCTAAAGTTATGTTTAAGGGCGAGTAATAGTAGGATTTGGAGATTATCAGTGCGATGAACATCATAGCTGTAAGTGGCAGGGTAAATAGCAGGGCGCCGTGTTCTGCTTGGTATGCTATTATTCCGTTCAGGTCCATGGTCCCGGTTTGAATAAAGACTATAATTAAAACCGCAAATAGAGGTAATTCAGCTGCTGCTGAAAATACTGCCCTTACACAGCTAAGTTTACCATAGGGTGAACCTGATGAGGATCCTGCGTTGTGTTCCACGATCTTGTGAATGGCGAATATGGCAAAAAGCAGTAACAGGGGTCCGTGGGTTACTGGTCCTATTATTACTGCAGCGACCCATATTGCGCAGAGTATTACAGTTATGGCCACATAAAAGGGCATGGCCGCGGTCCTGGGAAATACGGTTTCCTTAATGAAAAATTTAAGTGTGTGTAGCATGTGCTGGATTATGGGTGGTCCGGGCCTCATCTGTATACGGGCCATAACCTTCCTTTGAAGCCCGAAGAGGATGCTGCCCACAAGGAACGCTACAGTGACGTTCAACAGGATATCTGCCATTAAATTCATTTTCTTTTCACCGATTAAATTGAGTGTTATGATGTGTCTACATTTTTTTATTCGAAATTCAATAACCAATGAATGGTTCCTTTATCTTGTCTTCTTCATCTTCTTTCCTGCCCCTGGCCATGGATATCAGTCCCAGGGAGAGAATGAATAGGGGTATAAATACCAGAGAAATTGTATAAACAATCCAACTGGCTGGATTTAATATTAAGGCGTACAGTATAGCTGCCGCTGAAACTATGAAAACTATCCAGCTTACGGTTTTTAATTTATCCATTATTTATTCACCTTTTATTATTCCAAATGATTATTCGCCTTTATTATCATTCCAAATGATTATCTACAGTTTATTACCATTTCCAAGGTTTATTCGCCTTTTTTATATTCCAAAAGGTTTGTTAATTATTAAGAGTATTTCTATGGTCCTTACAATTACCAGTAAGGAGCTTAGGTGTATTATTACTAAAAATGGTGACCCAGCGGTTCTGAACATCTCTGCTTTGGTTGCGAAGAACGGGGCTACACCGGATTCGCCTGCTACACCTATAAATAGGAGTATGGAGCTAAAGAGCATAAAGGCGCTGGTGGGTATGTTAACAAGCTCCAGGAGACTGATGGTCCCTGTTGTGGCTAATATGGATGCTGCCCCTCCAAACAGGGGTAATGTGGCTATCATAGCTATTATACCGTATTGGAATGCCGAGTCTAAAACATCCACCTCTTTTACAGCCGCCACTATACCTATGTTAACGATACCAATTAAACACACGAAGAGTGTGAAGTTAAAGAGATCTCCAGTTATCATGGCTCCTGCAGTGGCCAGTCCACATACAATGGACAGGAACCTGCGGATTTTAAACTCATCCTTACTGACCTTTTTTTCTCTTTCATTCAGGGTTCCAAATTCAGCTTCTACCTGACTTTCAGTTCTGCTCATAGCGATGATGGCTGTGAAGACCAGGGCAGCCCCAAACATGAAAAGATTAAAGGTGGTTAGATAAAGAACGATATCTCCCAGGGGAATGGTACCTAAAAACTGCCCACCTAAAGTTGCTAAATCCATTTAATTTACTCCTTATCCTTCTTGAACTCTTCTCGGCCTATTACACCGATTAATCCCACTTTAAACGCGACTTTTATGAATATTCCAAATGCAGCCAGGAACAGTGCCAGTAACCAGTAACTGGGGGCTACAAAGAATATCAGAAATCCGACAATCCAGAGACACCAGGCAATACCCGAAGCCCCAGCTACACCTTCCCATGTGTTGGATGGGACTCCCCGGGTCATCTTAGAAAGTACATAGAAGAGTATACCTCCTCCGGCAATGGCTCCCCCTGTAAATCCACTGAGGAATGCTCCGTAAATTATGAGTATTATGGCTAGAAATGTTGGTGCAGTGTCTAATATCTCCATATTAAAACTTAGAGGGAGTGGAATGAGTTCCACCGTCTTATCCATTTTTCTCATCTCCCTGCTCATAAGGATCTCGGAGATGGCCAGGATCTCTGCCAGCTCAACCACCAGCCCAGGAAGTATTAACGCTTCTGCCAGGTCGGTTCCCACCGCAGCTACCAGGATAAGCATTCCCAGACTTACGATGTCGGTGAGTATTAAGGCGTGAAGATCATTTTTCTGATAGGATATGGCTAAAAGGCCGATCAATCCCACCAGTAACCCGGTAAATATAGCCGGTATATATAGGGAAACCACCTCTGGTGATACAACAGTGGGTACCAGTACAGACGCTGCCATTTTTATTCCTCCCTCCTTCTCATGGTGAAGTGCAGCGCCACCCAGGAGGCTATGACGAATGCCATCATCAGGATGCTGGACTCTAGGATTGTGTCGAAACCCCTGCTGTAGTAAAGTATCTCATCTATTAATCCTCCTGGAGAGGAATAGATGGATGTACCGAAGTATAGGGTTGTGTTACTTACGCCAATGGCTATTGGGGATAAATAGCCCGTAACCATACCTTCTGATGGTGCAAACTGTGGATACTGGGCTTTAACTATACCCGGCTCTTCCAGTGGTATCCCTCCCCGATTGTATGGTGCAAGGGGGTCTTTTTCACTGATCTGTAATTGTGGGGTTGGTCTGGGGTATAATTGGTGATCGTTATAGGTTAATGGTACAATAAAGCCAGCTAAAAGTACCAGTCCCAAAATTATAGAGAAAACTTTGGGTATATTCTTGGGGGTGGCCAATGAATTCCAGATTCGTCCCAATTTCATAGTTCAGCCCCCAGTTCTTCCATTCTCACTATGGCTCTCAAGAGTATCATCATGATTATAACGGTTGCAGCTATGAAGGTTAAAAGTGCGATGGTGTGGTTATAGGTCAGTAAGATTAATGAAATTCCTACAGATGGTATTTCAGTGTTGAGGGTCCTTACTATGGGGTCTTTTACTCCAGGACCTATGGCTGTGGCTATGCTGCCTAATATAACCAGTAATACACCGGTATAAAAGCATACGTAAATATCAAACAAGGAATCCTTCCTCCTGTGCTTGTTTCTGTTTTTTCTTCCGTATCTCATCCAGTTTAGTTATCCCAATTAGAAGGATTACTGTGGAGATAGGGTCGAATATAGCAGCGGCCATGGCTACATCCAGGTATCTTGCAGCCGCGATCATACCTATGAAACCGCCCTGGAGCAATCCAAACATTATAACCTTGTCAATTGGTTTAGGAAGTGCTATTATACCTACTGAACCTATGATAACGACGGCAGCCGAAACATAGGTTATATTTATGAACTCTAATAGTGCCATTGGTTTTACACCTTCATTCTTGATACAGTTAACTTCACTTTAAAAAACCAAACCCCTCTTAATTGGCATTTAGAATATTCTAGTTAATCATCTAAAATAATTTCATCTTTAACTCTTCCAATGGAGTAGGCTATGGCGTTGGAACTTAAGGTAGATGCCACGAAGTAAGTTATGGCTATTATAGCCCCAAATGGCGTCTGTATATAAAGGGCAATGAGTGCGGACATACCAAAACCTATTACATTTAAATACAGCATACGTTCTGATCTGTCCTGGGCAATAAGGGTCCTTACTGCTGCAAACAAAACAATGATGCCTACTATTTCTGTTATCATATATTTACCCTTAGAACTATTCTTCAAATTGCCTTATTCTATTTTAACAATTATGAATATATATTCTTTATTATTTCTTGGATCTTATTCTATTTCAGTATATCTGCCCATCCTTTGAGCTATTTTACCCAGTAACTTCGATGATGCCGGGTGGTACAATCCCTGAATGGTGAGTATTGCTATCATCATCCCGGCAATAAACATGATGGGAGTTAGACCTATGTATGATGTAAGAGCGATCAAAATGGTGATGGTCAAAGCACCGGTGGTTCCAGCATATCCAGGGTCAGCGCAGAGTCTGTTACCGAAAAACACCAGGACAGCAGCTATTAATCCTCCTTCAGGAGTGCCTATTAGATAACATCCTATAGAAGCCAGTAGAGTTCCTGCTGATGCATCGGGAGAACAAACTATGTTTCCCTGGAAAAATCCGCCGGCCAGATCTCCGCCTCGTTTTTTGATGTTTCGGCCGATGACTTCTGCACCCTTTACACCAGGGGCTTCGGGTAAACCCATCCATGTGTCAATCAGTACGAAGTTGAGCCAGGAGATTACTGCCGCTATGATTATTCCAATTACCTCATTCATGGAGATACCTCCTGAGATTCATCGGGAGATTCTTCCTGTAAAGGTCGGGGAAGAATTCTTTCCAGTATAAACTTAGAAAAAATAGCGGTAAGCACTCCTATCGCCAATGCTATCAGATAGTTTGAATTAGCAGAAGTCAGGTATCCTAACTTGGATACCATAGCAGTGAATCCCAGAGCCAGCACTGCCGTAGGAAATATGACACTAGTGGTCCAGGATTGTCTCATGGGTCGTTCGGGAAGTAGAGGAAGCTTCAATATTAGTCCTAAAATCATGGCAGACCCTATAGCTATGATATAAACGATGTAAAGCATAATATTACACACCTTTAGCATGAATAATCATGATAGATCACATGGCTATATAAATGTTTCCAATGGAAGTTCTTACAGTCATTTCTAGTTAACCACGATAACATATTATTTGTAAATGATTAACTGTTAAGATATTATAATTTATTGCGTAAATAAGAATAGGTAAAATAGGATATATATCATTTAATAAGGATTGTCCAAAAAAAAGAAGGTATTTCAATTTAAGATATAAACAAAAAGATATTTTAAGAATGAGTCCCATTACAATAAAAGTTCAAAGTGGTGCTTGAATGAAAAGTGATAAAATAGTGTCCTACCTATTAATCGTTTTAATAGTTACGGCCATTGCAGCAGTGGTTTATATAACCCTTAACCCCTCCCCAGGTGAAAGATTCACGGAATTCTATATCCTGGGACCGGATGGAAAAGCCGGTGATTACCCCACCAATCTAACTCTTGGAGAAGATGGAACAGTAATTATAGGCGCAGTAAACCATGAGGGAAACGCTGCCAACTATGAGGTAGTTGTCCGGCTAGATAATGTTACACTTAAAAATGAAACATTTAAATTAGAAAACAACGAAGAAAAAAGGATAACGTTTACTTTCAACTCCAACCAAAGCGGTGATGGGCAAAGATTAGAGTTTTTCCTGTATAAACTACCCGACACCCAGCAGCCCTACAGGGCCCTTGAACTGCTGGTAAATGTACATTAAACATTTGGTTTTAATTGTGAGACCGAATTATAGGAAATCTGAAAATGAACAAGTATGGGAAAGTCTGAAAATGAAGGATAAAAGGATAGTGGTGACTGGTGGTCTGGGTTTTATTGGATCAAACCTGGTGGAAGAACTAGTAGAAGATAATGAAGTCATAATAATCGATGATATCTCCAGTGGAAAACTGGAGAACATTGAACATTTAAAAATGGAGAATTTAAACTTAATCAAAAGAAATATCACCGAATTAGATCTTAAAAACATCTTTGAAGAAGTGGATTATGTTTTTCATGAGGCGGCTTTAATCAGCGTCCCGGAAAGCGTTTTAGACCCTTTAACATATAATGAAGTAAATGTTAACGGTACTTTAAAGGTCTTAATAGCTGCAAAAGACGCCGGTGTTAAAAAAGTTGTTTTCGCATCATCAGCAGCGGTTTACGGAGATAACGAATCCCTACCTCTCAGTGAAGATGCTCCTCCTAGAGCATTATCCCCCTACGCAGTCAACAAGGCTACTGGTGAAATGTACTGCCAGGTCTTCACCGAGAACTACGATCTGCCCACGGTTTCCCTTCGCTACTTCAATGTATTCGGACCCCGTCAAGATCCTAATTCTGCATATGCCGCGGTGATCCCTAACTTCATAAATGCGATTCTAAAAGGTGAAAGACCGGTGATCTACGGGGATGGAGAGCAAAGCCGTGACTTTATCCCGGTTAAACAGGTGGTGAAGGCCAATATCCAGGCCTGCCAGTCTAATGAAACCGGGGTTTTCAACATCGCCCTGGGTAAAAGCACCACCATAAACCAGTTATGGGATACAATAAAGGAATTTATGGGTACAGATGTTGAACCAGTTTATATGGAACCCCGACCAGGAGATGTAAGACACTCCTTGGCAGATATTTCCCGGGCAAAGTCCTTTGGTTTCAACCCTGAACCAGACTTTAAAGGTGAACTGGGTGAAACCGTAGAATGGTTTGCCAGCAAATTTAAATAGAATCAGATTAAAATTAAATCTTCTATTTACATATTAAAATTAAATCTTCTATTTACATATTAAAATTAAATCTTTTATTGATATAATATCCTTTAAAAATTGCTTTTATCTAAGGTATAACTATGAGCGATGCACGTACAATAGCTAAAAACACCTCTGTTCTATACGTAGCACAGATAATTACCTACGTCTTAGGTTTCTTCATCACAATTTATACGGTTAGATATTTATCTGTAGATGACTATGGAATCTTAGCAGCAGCTTTAGCGTTAACTGGAATATATGTGGTCTTCGGCGACCTGGGACTGAGCACTTTAACTGTCAGGGAAGTAGTTCGGGATAAATCGTTGACCCAGAAGTATGTGGGTAACACCACTATCATGAAATTGTTTTTAAGCCTGTTTACATTCCTGCTCACCGTTATAACCGTTTACATTTTTGGTTACAACGAAGCTACAATTACTGTGGTCTATATTTTAACTATTGCCTTTATTTTCAACGCCTTTTCCAGTATTTTCTACTCCATATTCCAGGCCTACCAGAAGATGGAGTACCAATCGGTTGCAACCATATTAAACAGTGTAGTGATGCTTATAGGTACTCTCCTTGCCATCTACCTTGGTTTGGATGTAATAGCTTTCGCCTTAGTCTACCTGGCTGCCAACGCCATCAATTTCCTATATGTACTGGTTACCTATGCCTGGAAATTTTACCTACCCAACGTAGAGATGGATTTAGACTTCTGGAAACCTACCATAAAGGAAGCACTACCCTTATCCATCACCAGCATATTTGCTGTGCTGGTATTCAGGATAGACTCTGTAATGCTCTCCGTAATGAGTGGTATGGAAGCAGTAGGATTCTACAACGCAGCATACAGGTTGATGGAGGCTCTTATATTCTTCCCAGCAGTATACACCACTGCGATATTCCCTGTATTTTCCACACTTTATATTTCCTCCAAAAAGCCCCTGAAAACAGCCTATTTAAAATCATTTAAATATTTAACAATTCTCAGTTTACCGATAGCAGTAGGGATAACTCTACTTGCCGAACCGATTATTCTACTTTTATTCAAGTCTGAGTATATACCCTCCATTTTAACACTTCAACTGGTTGTATGGGTTCTTCCTTTCATATTCGTTAACTATATACAGGGATCCTTACTTACAGCCATGAACAGACAGGTTACAGTTCTTAAAATCACCGCTGCATCCCTGGTTTTAAATGTTGGAATGAATTTAGCACTCATACCCACCTACAGCTATCTAGGGGCGGCACTTGCAACTGTGATTACCGAAATCTTCTCGGTGGCTTTAAGCTTCTATGTGCTATCCACACTGGTAGCCCGTGTAGAAGTACATAAAGTAATCTTTAAACCAGGGATAGCTTGTCTGGTAATGGCCCTATTCATTTTACTGGTTCAAACGAATCTGTTTCTGGAAATAGCCATCTCTGCAGTTATCTACTTCGCAGTTTTAATTGCCTTGAAGGGTTTTACACCAGATGACTACGATTTATTCCGGCAGATACTGAATATTAAAAGGGAGAATTAAAGATTCATTTAAAAAAGAAGAAAATATTCATTCTTCATATTCTGACCTGATTTCTAGGGCCACTCTATTATATTCTTTCTCTATTTCTGATGAGGGGTTTTCTGAATGGTACTCTTTCATCAGCTTCAATTTGGCATAAGTCACTAAACGATATGTACCCATTAGAAAACCCAGTGAAAATCCTCTAAAACCTTCTTTACGTCCCTGGAGTTTGAAATATCTATTTCTAAATTCACCCAAAATTTGGTTAACCACTGATCTGAATCTGATGTCCTCATCTGCTTCATACAGTGCCTTGGCTTCTATAGTGGTATATCGGTTCAATTTCTCCAGGAAATGTTCCACATCCACATAGTTAAAATGGATGATCCCCTCGTCTTCATGGGTAATTTCGTATATCCTGGCATCCTCCCTTTCAACCAGGAGGGAGTGTATTTTATCGGTGATAAAAACGTATTCTTTCTTGAAAAAACGGTGCAGGGTATCCTGTAAGGGGCCCCAACCAGTATGCCTCATCACCTTCCCGAAGAAATAGTTATTACGGGGTATGGAGATTATATCCCCCAGATCTTCTTCTATTATGTTCTCCAATCTTTTCTTAAGTTTTAAAGGTACCAGTTCATCCGCATCTAAAATAAGTATCCAGTTATTTGAAGCCTTCTCCAAGCCGAACTGTCTGGCCGGATCTGCGTATCCCATTCTTTCATGGTAAAATATCTTATCGGTATATTCAGAGGCTATCTCGGTGGTTTTATCATCGCTGTACATGTCTACGATGATTATCTCATCAGCCCACTCCACAGTTTCCAGGCAATTTCTGATATTCTTCTCCTCATTAAGGGTGTGAACCAATACCGATACTGGTAATTTATCCATGAAATCATCCTCATATATTATTACTATCTAAGAGTTCTTATTTATCTAAGAGTTGCTTTATCAACCCACAGACCTGTCTTCCCCAGGTATCCCAGTTGAGTTTCTCCTCAAATGTTTCTCTGCTGGACTTTACAAACTGATAATATTTCTCTTCATCCTCATATAACTTCCTTATAAGATTCGCATATCGGTCTCCCCGTGCATCTAACGGCAACATGAACCCATTTTTCCCCTCTTCAACAACACCAGGTATACCTCCAGTATCCGTAGTTATGGCAGGTAGGCCATAGGCATTTGCCTCGCAGAACACCACCCCATATGCCTCTGTTCTTGATGGTAAAATCAGGAAATCGTTTTTAAAAAACAGTTCCTGTAATTCTTTATAATCTTCGGGGTCATTTTTATCAAGGAAGGGTATAACCTTCATATTCTCGTGTTTGAATTCCTCTGGGGGTGTGGTTCCACAGACAGTTAATTCAGCATCCACACCTAATTTACTAAGTTCAACTAAGGTTTCAAAAGCTATTTCTCCACCTTTACGCTCCCAATCCACCCCTAAAAATAGTAACCCGCATTTATCTGACTTTTTCCTGTTAAGGACCGACTCCCTGGATGGAACATGGTCCATGTTGGCACCGAATGGAATAATCTTTACCTTAGATTTATCCGCCTTATAATCATTTATCGCGGAATTTGCTGCCCAACTAGTTGGATATAATAGTAGATCTGCCTTGTATATGGCGGATTGTTCTATAGAATTTCCTTCCTTCCCTGATATTTCCAGTTGTCCAGAGAAGTAGTCGGGGTAGTAATTACTTATTAACTTGAAGGTGGCATCTGCAGTGTAGACGATGGGGATATCCGTAGATAGACAGGCTAATTCTGTGGATGCTACCGGGGCAAAAATAACATCAAAGTTTTCCTCTTTAAGTTTCTTACTGATTATTCCCGCATAACTCCGGGAAAGTAAGAGACTGTGTTCATATGCGTAGCTCTTTTTGAAGATGGCCAGTGAAGCGTTGTTGAAAAACCTGGTCACCCTTTCTATCCCAGAATCCAATGGCCCCAGATAATAAACATCTCCGCAGTGTTTTTCTAGAGCTTTAGCCATATAATAAAGTGTTCCAGAACGTACTCTTTTATCTCTGGCATCAGTTGCCGTTAAAAAGGCTATTTTTAGAGGTTTACCCATAATTCCACTTTAATTAATTCCATTAATTTACACTATTTAATATATTCGATGTTACCAATATTAAATTTAGCAAAAAACATAATTAGAGGCCAGAATGAACCCTGAAGTTTGTATCATAATTTTAAACTGGAACGGATGGAAAGACACCATAGAATGCCTGGAATCACTTTACGATAATAAATATGATAACTATAGGGTTATTCTAGTAGATAACGCTTCAGAAGACGATTCTGTGCAAAAAATAAAGGAATACTGTCAGGGCGAAGTTAAAATATCTTCAAATATGGTTAAATACAGGACTGATAATAAACCCATAGATTTTGTGCAAATAAATGAAGATGAACCAGATAAAAAATTACCTGAGCCAGATAAAAAATCCAATATACCTGACCATGAGCCAGATAAAAAATCCAAACCTAATTATGGACTGATACTCATAAGGAACTATGAAAACCAGGGTTTTGCAACAGGAAACAACACTGGGATGAGATTTGCCTTGAATAATTTTAGTCCAGACTATTTCCTGCTTTTAAACAACGACACGGTGGTAGATCCTGAATTTCTAACAGAACTGGTTAACACCGCTTCTTCAGATGAAAAAATCGGCTTTGTAGGTCCAAAAACTTACCTGTATGATGATGAAGACGTTATACAAGCGGCTGGTGGGGGAAATATAGATTTTTCACGTGGAGAATCAAATGAAGTAGCTTTCATGGGAAAAGATACAGGAAAATTTGATAGGGACATGGAACTTGACTATGTAGGAGGATCCTGTCTTTTGGTTAAAAGAGAAGTGGTAGAAAAGGTTGGCCTCCTTGACGAGGAATATTACATGTACTGGGAAGATGTTGATTGGTGCTTCACTGGCCGGGAGGCTGGTTATAAATCTATTTATTCCTATAAATCAAAAATATGGCATAAGTATGGAACTTCCAGCCAGAGTTATTTTAAAACCTACTACCATAACCGGAACCGGTTATATTTCATGAAAAAACACACCCCACCAGGATATTACCGTGAATTTATGGCCCATTATCTCGCGGAAATTTTAAAAGAAAGCGGATACCAATTAATTTACCAGAGAAACTGGGAATTATTTAAATCCCTTATAAATGGGGCTGTTGATGGGTTGAAAATAAAAAACCCCCGATGCATAAAAGATAAAAAAATTTGATAACATGAAGATCGCAGTTTTCCATAATTTACCATCAGGCGGAGCAAAAAGAGCCTTACACGGCTACGTGGACTACCTCAATCAGCATAATCACACAGTAGATATATTTGTACCCTCCACTGCCAATGAAGAATTCCTACCCCTTAAGGATGTAGCAAATAGTCTAACTGTATTTCCAGTGGGAAAGACATGGAAGGGTTCATTATATTCAACTTTTAGATATGTCCCACCCCTCATTAAAACCATATCCCTGCGGGACCTGGAGATAACTCAAAAAGAGATAGCTCAAACTATAAACTCAAGGGATTATGATGTGGTGTTCAGTGAACAGGACCAGTACACCATGACACCCTTCTTTTTAAAATACATCAAACATCCCACCGTCTATTACTGCCCGCAGCCACCCCGTAACGAGGCCATCCTCAAAACCATAGAAAACGATACTAATATAAACCCTTTAAAGAAGTTTATTTTTAACCAGGCAGATAACAGGGATTTGAAAATCGATGCAAAAAATATCTCCTACGCCCAAAATATTTTAACCAACTCCTACTTCACCCGTGAATCAATATTAAGGGTTTACGGCCTTAATTCATATGTATCTTACCTGGGAATTGACACCGATCTATTCAAACACATTGAGGTTCCTGAAGAAGACTTCGTCCTATCTGTGGGTAGTTGCAGACCATCCAAGGGATACGACTTCATCATAAGGTCACTATCACTTATTGACGCTGAAATTCGGCCAAAACTGGTCATAGTCTCCAACTTCTCCCTCCAGGAGTGGAAGGAATACCTAAAGAAACTGGCCTCCCAGTTAGATGTTGATTTAGAAATATTAAATCTTATAGATGATGAAAAACTGGTCCTCCTCTACAATCAGGCTAAACTAGTCTTATACGCCCCTTATATGGAGCCTTTTGGTCTGGTGCCCCTGGAAGCCATGGGCTGCGGCACACCAGTAGTAGGTGTAAAGGAAGGGGGTATCAGGGAAACTGTAATCCACAAAAAAACCGGACTGCACAGTGAACGTGACGAAGGTCTCTTTGCAGAAGCAACCACCGAACTCCTTTCCAAGGACCTGAAAAGATATAATATGTCCAAAAACTCCTTAAAGTATATCCAAGATTACTGGACCCTTGATCATGCCGGGGAACGGTTACTATGGCATCTGAACAGAGTTATCCATGCAAGAGATTAACTAAGTTATTAAGGATTAAGTATTCTGGATTAAACTGGTGATCACATGAACCCCCTGGTTTCCATTATCATACTCAACTGGAACGGCTGGCAGGACACCCTGGAATGCCTGGAATCCCTCTACCAGATAGATTACCCTAATTACCATGTGATACTGGTGGACAACCACTCACAGGACCAGTCCCTCGAGAAAATCAGGGAATACTGCCAGGGGAAAATAACCACAGAATCAAAATTCTATACCTACCACCCTGAAAACAAACCCCTAACACTAAATGAACTTAACAAAAAGGAAGCAGAAGAAGAAATAAGTAAAATTGAAATGCCAGATAACCACTTAATCCTTATAAAAAACGATGAAAACTACGGCTTTGCCAAAGGAAACAACATAGCCATAAAATACACCCAGAAAACCCACAACCCAGACTACATCCTCCTCCTAAATAATGATACGGTAGTAACCCCTGAATTTCTAACAGAAATGGTAAATGTTGCTGAATCAGATGAAAAAGTGGGAATTGTAGGATGTAAACTGCTGAACGCCGATAATCCCCGAATAATCGATTCCACCGGACATATAATTAGTTGGGGGAGAATTGTTGACCGTGGTCATGGAAAAGTTGATAATGGACAGTACGACCATGAAATAGAAGTAATGGGTGCCATGGCTGCCTGTGCATTATATAAAAAGGAAATGCTCAGGGAAACGGGCCTACTGGATACCAGTTACGTTACCCTGGGTGAAGATGCCGATCTATCCTGGAAAGCTCGTAACCTGGGCTGGAAAGCATTATACGCATCAGATGCAGTTGTATACCATAAGAGGGGTAGGACAATAACTAGAAAATCTGTAATCCCCGAAATGACAGTTTTAAGTTTGAAAAACACGGTAGAATATGTCACCCGGTACGGAAGTTCCTACAATAAACTCTTATTTCTATTCTTAATAACCAAAGAGGGATTATTCGTTTTGACAGGAAGCATAATAAGTAGAAATGAAACTAACAAAGGTGAATACTTCAACACGCTGATGGAATCATATTTAAAGATATTTAAAAGCTTTTAACTTATTATGAGGAGAAAAATTTGATGAACCCCCTGGTTTCCATTATCATACTCAACTGGAACGGCTGGCAGGACACCCTGGAATGCCTGGAATCCCTCTACCAGATAGATTACCCTAATTACCATGTGATACTGGTGGACAACCACTCACAGGACCAGTCCCTCGAGAAAATCAGGGAATACTGCCAGGGGAAAATAACCACAGAATCAAAATTCTATACCTACCACCCTGAAAACAAGCCCATAACAATCACCGAACTCACCAACCAGGAAGTACAAGAACAAGTGAATGATATTGAAATATTAAATAACCATCTGACTCTCATAAAAAACGATAGAAACTACGGTTTTGCAGCAGGAAACAATATCGCCATAAAATACACCCGGAAAGCACACAACCCGGACTACATCCTGCTTTTAAACAACGACACGGTGGTAGATCCTGAATTTTTAACCAAATTGATTCAGGCTGCCAAAAAAGACCCTTACATTGGCATTTTAGCCCCTTTAATTTACTACTACGATTACGATGGTAGTCAGGAAGTGGTTGCCAATTTAGGCGGTAAAGTAAATATAAAGAAGTATCCTGGTTACTATGATTTAACCGAAATTAGCAGTTTAGAGGATTATCCGGAAAACATTATTGAATGTGATTGGGTTTCCGGAGCAGCGTTACTTTTAAAGTCTAAATTACCTATAATGCAATTGAATGATGATCTATTTTTTGGATGTGAGGATATCGACCTGGCCCTCAAACTCAAAGAATATGGATATAAATCTGTGGTAGTCTTGGATTCATTTATATGGCATAAAGAAGCTGTATCTCGGAAAAAAAGGAGTTCAGGAGGAGCCAAAAGGGCTTTGATGGAGATCAGATCCAATTTAACCTTCCTAAAAGCCCATAACAATCATTATTACCCCTATTTACCACTGTATCTACTCCAAATATTTGTGTTATACTTTAAAATAATAATTAAACGGAATTAACTATGCTATAACGATGAACAGGTGAATATGCTCTTAAATTCTTTTATCATTTCTAATTGAAAATAATTGTTAGGCAAACTAGGCTTATTTTAACCGTAATAAAACCCGTAATCATTATTATTCTCTATTATATCTCTTTTTTCCTTGAAATTGCTTTAGAAGTGGTTTTATATTTAATTTAAAAAATTTTAAAACTTATTAGGTACATAATAATAACCACAAGGAGGTGCTGATTTATAGGTATGGTTCCAAAAAATGAAGAAACCATGATTAAATGCATCTGCAACGCCTGCCCCAGCTACAACGAATGTATGCAGACGGGGAAAATGGGTGTATTTTGTGCTATAGGTGACGAAATAAGATGTTTTGAAAATCCACAGGGATGTAAATGCCAGGAATGCAGTGTCTCATCTGATTTCAACTTCGATACAGTATACCACTGCAAGGACGGCTCTCCAGAGATGCAATCCAGTTCAATGAGGTAAGTTCGATTTTCCTTTTTTTATTTCTTTTTAGATAACTGGTTTCTTTCATCTTCTTTTTATAAAGTTTATAGCCCGATTAAATCCTTCAATCATGTTCTTATAGGTGAATCCCTCTTCAACAATTCTTTTAGATGCCTGACCCATTTTCTCTTCAAGCTCCGGGTCCATTAAAATTTTATATAAAGCTTCATTGAGAGCATCACAATCTCTTTCCGGAACAACAAAACCGTTTATCCCATCTTCAATCATGAAGGTGTTACCTACAGCGTCACTGGTTACCACTGGTTTTCCAAAGGACATGGCTTCATTGACCACCAAAGGACATGCATCGGCATGGTGGGTGGTGATGGAAGGCAGTACAAAAATATTGGTAAGGAGATAATAAGCCCCTAACAAATCATTGGGCACGTTACCCTGGAAGTAAAGTAGATCCTCTATCTTTAAACTGTGCGCTAATTTTTCCAGTTCCCCACGGCATTCTCCATCCCCCACAACAACTAACCTTGCATCGCCCACTTTTTTATGGAGCTTTTTGAAGGCCTTAAGGAGGTATCGAAGTCCTTTTAACTTAATGAGACGCCCCACAAATAAGATAACCTTTTTATCTTCTAGTCCAAGCTCTTGGCGTATCTTCTCACAATTTCCATAATCATCTTCCTTTACGTGTAAATTACTGACGTTAGGCATGATGAAAATCTTATCAGGCGATACCCCTAATCCTGTGAAGAATTCCCTGTGTTTGGTGCCCGGTACTAAAAGAGCATCGGCACTGCGAGAGAAAAATCCGGCCAAGAACTTGGCAAATTTCCTCTTAGTGGTTTTAACGTTCCAGTCCCAGTCTTCCCTCCATAGAATGAATGGTTTCCCCTTTATTTTCACTGTTAAAAAGTAGAGTAAGGTTTCAAATGCATCGGTGGGAGTATCCCAGCTACCACCTACAAAGACAGCATATTCTCCCAGAGCCCTTTTTATAGCGCCCCAGGCCATTCCCAGCTTGTTAGGGACTATACGATAGTTTATACCTTCCATCCCTGGAATTTCCTTTGATAAATCAGTGCCGTAGGTTCGATTGTAGCCTTCCACATTGGTAAATAGAAACTCAACATCGTAGATCTCGCTCAATCTGCGGAAGAATGGTTTACGGTACCACATTGCTGTGTGGTGTACGAATAATATTTTAAACCCTTCTTTACTTCCCTGGTTTGCTTCGGAATCGTTTACCATAATATGTGGGCCCCTCCATTATCGTATATCCTGCTCTTTCCATCTAGAAGGAATGTATATGGTTCCATATCCACTCGGATAAAATCATCACCCATATCTATGATCAACCGGTCATGTATGTTAACGTATCCCAGATAGATATAACCCCTATCTATGGTTTTATTCCAGCCAAAGAATGAGCTGTTGATGTTTTCATTTGAAACATTCGGTCCATATGCTGTTAAGAATCTGGCAACCTCTCTTCCATCTGAATATACTGTTAAGTTGTTTATCCTGTTTTGGGAGATCCATTGGGCTGCTATTATTTCACTGTCATAGATATAGTTACCCTGTCTGACTGTGCCGTTCGTTTCATAGTCTGAAGAATAGGGCTGGCCCAGAGCACTGTACTGTAGATATGTTATACAGGAAAACAGGAATATTAAAAGGAATAACAAAATGTAAACATCCCATTTTGGTTTTTTAGTAATTCTGGCTATGAAAATACCGCCGATTACAAAGACTGGTGCTAAAAATATTATTAACTGGAAAAACAGCCGGGCCACATCGTAGGCAATTGAGATGTAGGGCAGGGCCACGAATAAAACCAGTAAAACCAGGGATATGACTATTCCCAGTATAAATTCCGTGGTGAACTTCTCCTGATAATAGCGGAACCTCCGGACAATGGCGACTAATCCCACCAGTATGGTGGCGAATATCAGATCATGGGCGATGACACTCACCATGTTGGGGAGTGATTTGAAAACCACTCCTAGGATGCCCAGGACATAGGCGCCCCTGGTTCCAACCAGAGCACTGCTTATTCCCGCGCCCGCGGTTAGTTCCACTGTTTTACCCAGAACCTGGGCCCCGCTTGCAAACTGGACTTTAGCCACGAAAAGGTACCAGATGGCAATGAGTACCAGTGAAATGATTATGACGTCGAAGTTGGTGAAGACCAGCTTCCTCTCCTTCATCAAGCTCCTGAAAATTGGGTAGAGCAGTATGGGTAGTATGAGTACGAATGCCACGTAGGCCGTGGAATAGTGTGATATTAAAGTTGCAAATATGAAAAGTATTATAAGGAATTTCCGGAACCATTTATCCAGTTTAGAGTCGAATACAACCATTATTGTGAGGAAGAAGAATATTATAGCTATCTCCTGTCTCACTGCTCCCAGGAGGTTCATGAAAAATAGCTGGAATATGAAAAGCAGAGCCGCTAGAAATGCATATTTACCCGCGATATATTTTTTTGCGACCAGGTAAACGATTAATGGCAATATGGAACCTATGATGCCCATGAATAATTTGAAAATGTATTCTCCACCCATCCCCGAGAGGACATGGTAGATCAGGGGGAGAATGGTTATACTCATACAGGCATTGTAGGCGTTGTAATAGGTATTCAGGTCCCAGTAATAGTTTAACTGGGTGAGCTGGAAGCTGTAATATTCCAGGTGAACATCTATTCCCAGGAGGTGGTTGGAGGTTAATCCGTGCATCAGGAGCAGGCTTAGGCCAATGAGCCACAGTGCCAGGGGATAAGTCGCAGAATGGATCCTGTCCCGCAGATAAACCACAGCCACCAGATACAGGGGTATTAAAAGGAGCATGATTAAAAGTAGAACGTTGTTCTGGGTGGTGTTCATAAGATAAGTCCCTAGTATAGCCAGGAGAGGGAATGAAAATGGAAATATCAGTGGGGATCTTAGTTTATCCTTTAAATCTAGTTTAAAACCAAAATCATCTTCTAAAACGTTCCGGTTACGCCAGTAGGCAGCCACAGACAGTAGAACGACGAAGAGGTTTAAGGTAACAAAAACCGGGGTGAAGGATAATGGCTGGTTTAACAGGGGATATAAACTGTTTAAAGCCAAGCCGATAATCATCAGGAAGGAAATACTCATTCCCACCGATAGTACAACCTTTTTAACAGGGTTCATCCCTTTGAGATTCAATATTAGTATGACCAAAAAGCCAGGGACTACAGAAAAGAATATAAAGGAGAATACCTCTCTTAAAAAGGGTATATCTAAAATTATGGATAGATCAGTTAATATTAGAAAGAATATAACCGTGAATATCCAGTTTTTAATGTTAAAACCCTTCACTTGCTTATTTATATCCAGCATCCGAACCGTCCAAACTCTTTATTAGATTTAATATTATATCCTATTTCCTTTAAAATATTCAATCCAAAAATAAGATTATGTGAATTTAGGATTTTGCCAGTATTTCCTTATATACTTTCTCCATACTACTGGCCACAACTTTCCAGGTGTATTTTTCCTGCACCAGTTTTCTGCCCCTTTGACCCATCTCTTTTTGCATCTCAGCATCACTGAGTATCTGCGTTATAGCATCGGCCAGTTTATGGGTGTCCCTGGGAGGAATTACTATTCCACCTTTGATTTGTTTTAGATCATGGGCCACCCCTACAATATCGGTGGTTACCACCGGTGTCTGGCAGGCCAGTGCCTCCAGTGCCACTATTCCAAATCCCTCCTGGAGTGAGGAGATGGATGGTAGGACGAATACGCTTGCCTGGCTGTAATAATCTGCAATTTCCTCGTCAGGGATAAACCCGGCAAATTCCACGTTATCCTTTAACCCCAATGAAGCGGCCATTTCCTGATGATGATCCAGTAAAACACCTTTACCTCCCACGATTAATTTTACATCAGGCACGTTATTTTTAACTATTTTAAGGGCTTCTAAAAGATAATCCAGTCCTTTATATTTATGGAACTCGTCCAGGACACTTAAAAAGAAGATGGTACTTTTATCTTCATTATCAGATGCCTGTATTGGCTGGAATTTTTCCACATCCACCCCGTTGGGGATTACTTCTATTTTATCCTGGTATTTAGCCAGATGAGATGAGGATTGCAGGTAGCCGGGCTGGGTTATGATGATCTTAGCTGCAGTTTTGAGCACGTAGTTTAAGCCTACTGAGTTATATATACGGGCTACCAGACTTGCCAATCCCTGACCTATTATATCGTTATGATAAGTTACCACTAATGGCTTTTTTTTACTATTGGAATAAAAAGCACTCCAATCAGCACTCCAGGGTGTGGGGATATGGGTGTGGATGATATCATAGTCACCATCTGATAATGCTCCGGGGAGTCCGGTGGTGATGTTGGTGTTGGCTATTTTACCCATGTAGGGCAGTCTTTCTACTTCAATACCCTCCACTCTTTGTTTACTCTCTATATCTGGCTCGTTGGCACATACCACCTTCACCTGGTTTCCTGAGTTCACCAGCTCCCTGGAAAGGTAGTAAACGTAGTTTTCCACACCGCCGGTGAAGGGATAAAACCTGACTGGTGTCTGTAATATCTTCATGTGTATTAATCCTTTATTTTAGCTTTTTATTTAAGTAGAAATTCCCCGTAAGTTACTTCTAGCCTGGTGATTATATTATTCCAGTCGTAATCCTTGGCAAAGTATTTAGAACTTTCTATCATTTTCTCTCTTGATTCTATTGCTTCTACTATTTTACCAGCAAGTGAATTTTCTGATACCTCAGCTATAAATCCATTTTCACCGGGAATTATCAGGTCTTTTGCTGCGTTCATAGGATGATCAACTACCACTACCGGCAGTCCGCAGGCATTAGCCTCCAGGACCACCATACCAAACCCCTCCCGTACAGATGGAAGGACCAGTACTTTAGAAGACTTCATATGAGCTATCACATCCTGATAATCCTCCAGAAATCCGGTGAAACTTACATCGTCCTTGAGGCCTGATTGGTCGCTTAATTTTTCCAAGTTCTCTTTTTCGGGTCCTTCCCCGATGATGGTGCACTTTACATCTGGGAAATTATCTTTAATTCTAACCAGGGATTTTATGAGTAGGTCGGCCTTTTTTTCTTTGATCAACCTACCCACGAATATGATATCTGATTTAGCCGGTGAAGGCTTTATCTGATTAATTTCCGCAAGATCGATTCCGTTGGGTATGACCACTGCTTTTTCCGATGATTTTATCTTCCGTAAATCATCTTTGGTCTTATCAGATACTGTTATAATCTTATCAGTTAATCTCACCATTAGTTTTTCAGTTAGCTTACCGAAAAATCCGGCTTTTCCTAAATATTCATACCAGTAATCATTCCAGACTTCATGTAAGGTGAGTACCAGTGTGGATCTTCCAAAAAAGGAGTTGAATCCAACTGTAAAACAGGAAAAGAACGGAAATCCCTGGCAGTCGATGATATCATATCTTCCTGCCCTTAATTTAAAAAGGATCATCAAGGCAAAGTAGATGGCTTCTTTAATGGATCTCTTATCGTCCCCGTAAAGTTCCATAGGTTTACATACTCCATGTAACTTTATACCGTCCATTTCCATGTCTTTTTTACCTGACTCGGGCCACCACCATCCCACACCATACCAGTGCACCTCATGGCCTTTATCTGCTAATCCTTTGGCCAGTTGGTAGATTCTCTTTTCGGCCCCTCCCTTTATCCAGGGGTAGACTGCATCGTAAATGAAGGCTATCTTCATCTTTTCGGGCCTCTTAAAAATAATTTAGATCCATAATTTATATAAAGAAGTATTTCAATTTTCAGGGTAAATACTACTAACTTTCAGGGTCAGGACTGTTTAAGAGCATGAGACTGATGAATATCCCTGAGAAGATGGTCTGAATTCCCAGGATAAAGAATATCAAGGCCATCATGGCATTCAGGGTTTGGAACAGTCCGCCGAATCCTGCGGCACTCCAGCTATACAGTACGTTGACACCTATTATCAGCCCTATCACCAGGAGAAACACACCCAGGAGCAATTCTCTTCCCAGGGAATGGTAGCTTAAATATTTATTCACCGTCCCTGAACTTTTATTAACTCCATAGGTCTCTCCGAAGGCTCCAAAGTGTACCCATGCCAGGAGCATCTGGTATCCAATTATCACCAGGAGACTTCCCAGGATAAGGGAGTGCATCCTAGATTGTCCCAGTAAAGATACTCCTATCACCAAGAATACACCCAGTAACAACACTACCAGACCCGGTCCCAGGAGAAATGGTGTGGGCCTGTAGAGCATCATGAACCTTAGGTGTCTCCATCCATCAGCGAATGAACTGAGCTTGGAATCACCCTCTCGGGGATAATAGGTTATGGGAATCTCTGCTATCTTCAACTTCTCCCGGGCGGCTTCGATGATCATCTCTGAAGCGAACTCCATTCCTGAGCTTTGAAGTTTCAATTTATCCAGGGCTTCCCTTCGAATGGCCCTCATCCCACAGTGGGCGTCAGAAACTCCTGCTTTAAACAAGGCGTTCAGTAACCAGGTGAGGAATGGGTTGCCCACGTACCTGTGCAGGGCGGGCATGGCTCCCTTCTGTATATCTCCCTTGAGCCGGGAGCCCATCACCATATCGTAATCTCCAGTTAAAAGTGGCTGGACAAATTCATAGGTGGTGTTCAGGGGATATGTGCCGTCTGCATCACCCATTACAATTATATCTCCCTTGGCTTCTTTAAATCCCCTTAGATAAGCGTTTCCATACCCTCTTTTTTCTTCACGGACCACCCTTGCTCCGGCATCAGTTGCTTCCTGGGCGGTGTTATCTGTTGATGCGTTGTCAACCACCACTATCTCTGCTTCCAGTCCTTTTTCCTTTAATTCGGTAAGTGGTATTGATTTTACTGTTTTACCTACTATTCCTTCTTCGTTAAGTGCGGGGATTACAATTGAAATATCCATTTAATCATCGCTTCTACTTTTTTGAGTTTCTGATTATGTACCGTGAAAATTCAGTAAATTTATCTGGTTAAGTCTTTTAAAGTGCTATTATTTAATCTATCCTATTTAATCATGCGCTCTCAAAATTAAAAAATAAGTATTAATCAATTTTATATGAATATTCTGATAGTGTCGATTAACAATTGGTTCCTACTAACTCTTCAATTCCCCTTACTTAAGCACTCTCTTAAATACTGTTTCAGCTCATCTCTTACATTATCATCCATTAAAGCTATTTCTATGGAGCTTTTGAGCCATTCAAAGGTGTTTCCGATGTCGTAGATTTTCCCGTCGAATACGTAGCCATAAACTGCATCCAGTGATCTCATGGCATCGGTGAGCTGTATCTCTCCTCCCACCCCTGGTTTCACATCCTTTATATGGTCAAATATTTCCGGGACCAAGATGTATCTACCGGTTATGGCCAGGTTGGACGGTGCCTCCTGGAAGGATGGTTTCTCCACCATATCCTCTATTTTATAGACAGAATCAGAAAACTGGGTGCCCTTTATGATACCATATCTTTCGATTTTTTCATCAGGGACCCTCTCTATGGCGATGGTGCTGGCTTCGCATTTGTAGAAGGCATCCATGAGTTGTTTGGTGCAGGGAACTTTGGATTGGGCTATGGTGTCTCCCAGAAGAACAGCAAATGGTTCACCGTCGATATGGTTCTTGGCAGTTGAAATAGCGTCTCCCAGACCTTTCTGTTTCTTCTGCCTCACATAATATATGTCAGCCATATCAGAGATGGCTTCTATCTCCCTTAGGTTTTCTGTTTTCCCACTGTTTCGGAGGGAGTATTCCAGTTCAAAAGACCGATCGAAGTGGTCCTCGATGGATCTTTTACCTTTTCCAGTTATGATCAGTATATCATCAATTCCAGAAGAAACCGCTTCTTCCACTACATACTGTATTGTTGGTTTATTAAAGACAGGGAGCATTTCCTTGGGCTGTGCCTTGGTGGCAGGTAAAAACCTGGTCCCCAGACCCGCAGCCGGTATGACAGCTTTCATTTTTTGATCACCTTTTAAGCACGTATTGTATAAAATTAGTATTTACTCACTAATTAACATTTCTATTCACTAACTAATATTCCACTTATTATTGAACAGGATAATAATCTATTAATTTACAAATGCACCATTGAATTTTCCCCTATAATGAATCTATGGCCTTTAGGTAGGTTATTTTCCTTAGATTCTATATGGGAATGGTTACCTATCAGGCTGTCCACGATCCTTTCATTACATTTAATAACCGCGTCACCCACCACGATGGAGGATTCTATTTCTCCACCAATTATTACGCTATTATCTCCAATAGATGTGTAAGGTCCTATATATGCCTCAATCTCACAGTTTTCACCTATGGTGACCGGTCCTCGAATCACACTGTTCTTCTTAACAATTGTGCCTTTGCCAATATAAACCCTACCACTGATTTTAGCACCCTCTTCAACTTCTCCATTATCCTCAGATTCCAACACATCCAGTATTAAATGGTTAGCGTCCAGGACATCCTCTGGTTTACCAGTGTCCTTCCACCATCCCTTAACTATGTGGGAATCCACCTTAAGTTCTGTGTTTAAAAGATCCTGGATGGCATCCGTGATCTCCAGTTCACCCCTCCAGGACGGTTTGATCCGGGATATAGCATCAAAAATTGAGGATTTAAAGAGGTAGATACCCACCAGGGCCAGGTCGCTTTTAGGATGCTCTGGTTTCTCCACCAGGTTTATAACGTTCCCCTCATCGTCCAGCTCTGCAACACCAAACTGACGTGGATTATCCACCGGCTGCAGGAGTATCCTGGCCTGGTAATCAGATTCTTCGAAACCTTCCACGAATTCCTTTATACCTGATTTTAGTATGTTATCTCCCAGGTACATGATGAACGGGTCTTCACCCACGAAATCCTGGGCAACAACCACTGCATGGGCTAAACCCTTGGGTTCCCCCTGCATTATGTAAGTGATATTTACACCAAACTTTGAACCATCTCCCACTGCCTCTTTTACCTTTTCTGGCATGTTGGTTCCCAGTATAAGTCCTATATCTGTTACGCCGGCTTCTTTAAGATCCTCAATGGCATAGAAAAGTACCGGCTTATTTGCTACTGGAATAAGTTGTTTAGGTCCTGTATGTGTAAGTGGCCGTAAGCGGGTGCCATGGCCTCCGGATAAGATTAATCCCTTCATTTCATCACCTTTTTCATTTCCTTTAATCCATCTGTTGTGTTCAATAATTTTATATCCAGATCATTTCGGGCTTTCTCCACGGATAATGAGGAATCCATGGGTCTTGGAGCCGACCTGATTAAATCTTCACTTAATATAGGGTTTATAAGGGTTTCATCCAGTTCAAATACCCGGGCGATGTTAACTGCAAAGTCATATCTATTTATTCTTTCATCCCCGGCGATGTGATATACCCCCTCTCTACCCTTAGAGTAAATATTTAAAATTGCTTCTGCTGCGTTATCTGCAAATGTGGGGGAGTTATATTCATCAGTTACGATGTTTATATCGTTCCCCTCTTTAAGTTCACTTATAACCCAGGTTACGAAGTTGAAGTTGGTATGCCAACCATACAGTACACTTACCCGGGAGATAGCGTATTCTATATCAGAATTTTGGATATATTCCTCTCCTTTAAGCTTACTTTTAGCATAATAGCTTAAGGGATTGGTTTCATCATCTTCCTGGTACATCCCCTTTTTCCCATCGAAAACGAAGTCCGTAGAAACGTAAATCAATTTAGAATCTGTTTGATCACAGGCTTTTACCAGGTTCAATGTTCCCTGGGCGTTTATCTTATCTGCTTCCCCCTGGTGGTCCTCACAGTAGTCAACGTTGGTGAGTGCTGCAGAATGAATAACCAAGTCAGGATTTAAAGAGTCGATTTTACTTAACACGTCATCCTTACGAGTTATATCCAACTTAACTGCGTCATTTCGTGGATTGGTGTTGTAGGTGGTAATTATTTCATAATCACTGTTAATGGTGGCAAACTTGCTTCCTAATAGTCCGCTTCCACCGGTTATAAATATTCGTTCCATGGTAATGTTTAATTAAGCATGAAATATATAAAATTTTTTGATAATCCAAATTATGTTAAGGTGTTTTTTTATGATTGATGGTGTTAAAACAAAAAAACTCAGAGTCATACCCGATGAAAGGGGCTGGCTCATGGAAATACTGAGGAATGATGATGATATTTACCAGGAATTCGGACAGGTTTACGTAACCACCGCCTATCCCGGGGTTACCAAGGCCTGGCACATGCACAAGAAACAGACTGATAACTTCACCTGCATCCATGGAATGATGAAAGTGGCCCTTTACGACGCCCGGGAAGATTCAACGACCTATGGGGAGTTGAATGAATTCTTCGTAGGGGAGAAAAATCCCCTGCTCATCAGCGTCCCCCCATTTGTTTACCACGGCTTCAAGGGAATTGGTACAGAGACAGCATACTTCATAAGTGTGCCTACCTTACCCTACAATTACGATGAACCTGATGAATTCCGCTTGCCACCAGATACCGATGAAATTCCCTATGACTGGTTGTTGGAGCCCGGAAAGAGCCACGGATAAAACTTGAAAATTAATTGAAAATTAAATTAGGGGACTCAAATGAAAATACTCATAACAGGCGGGGCTGGATTTATCGGGACCAACTTCGTGCACTACATACACGAAAACTACGACTACGACATCGTAGTCCTGGATAAACTTACTTACGCAGGGAATAAAGATAATTTAAAGGATATCCTCCCGGATATCCAGTTTATTAGGGGTGATATCGGTAACGAGGAAGATGTTAAGGTGGCCATGAAGGATTGTGATCTGGTGGTGAATTTCGCTGCTGAAACACATGTGGATAGATCGATTACAGACCCCAGCATATTCGTTAAAACTGATGTACTTGGCACATACAATCTGCTGGAACACGTTAGAAAGTATGATGTGGAGAAGTACCTGCAGATCTCAACTGATGAAGTATATGGTAGTATAGAAGATGGATCATTTACCGAAGAAAGCAATATTGATCCCAGCAGTCCCTACTCTGCCAGTAAAGCAGGTGGCGATGTACTGGTAAGCGCCTACCATAAAACCTATGACCTACCCGTCCTGATCACCAGGAGCAGTAACAACTACGGACCATACCAGTACCCTGAGAAGTTGATACCTTTATTTATCCTGAACGCAATGCAGGACAAGCCACTCCCCGTGTATGGTACAGGAGAGAATGTGAGAGACTGGATATACGTAATGGACAATTGTTCTGGTATCGACACCGTCTTGAATAAGGGTGAATTTGGTGAGGTCTACAACATCGGTGGTGGCAACGAAAAAACCAACATCGAGATCACCCACATGATACTGGACCTCCTGGGAAAATCAGAAAGCCTGATAACCTACGTGGAAGATCGGCTAGGCCATGACCTGAGATACTCACTGGACTCCACTAAAACAAAGAAACTGGGTTGGAAGCCCGAGTGGAGCTTTGAAGACGGTCTGAAACAGACGGTTGAGTGGTATAGGGATAATCGGGATCTGTTCATTTAAATTCAAAATAGATTTTTTTTAATCTTTTTTATCCCTAAAATTGGGATATTTTTTAACTAAAATATTTAGAAATTCCTGTTTAGACAAATTATATATTTTCAAAGTTTTATGCTGGCTTTTAAGTCCGGATACTATTTCTACACTTGAACCTGTGAGTTCTGTAAATTCCCTAACGATTTCCTTGTTAGCCTTTCCCTTCTGTGGAATTGATTTAATCCTAAGTTGAATTTCATCTCTCCACTCATTATAACCTGATATACTAAATTTATCTGAATTTGGAGATACCTCAATATCCACCAGAACCCCTTCTTCAATTTCTTTCACTGCCTGCATGAGTATACCACATTATAACTGATTAAAAAAGTATTATGATTATCTTTTTGCCTTTTCATGCTATATAATTGAACTCATGAAATGGGATAAGATTTAAATAGAGAGAAATAAAGAAGTCTGTATGCTCAAACCGTAATTTTCAAATGCAGTTTAGCAACCAGCAGGGGTGGTCGAGCGGTCAAAGGCGCTAGGTTGAGGGCCTAGTGGGGTAGTCCCTTCGCGGGTTCGAATCCCGTCCCCTGCATTTTATTTTATTTTTTCACTTTAATTCAGGGTCATCAACGATAATAGTCACTTTTAATTCCTTTTCCTTCTTTAAATCATCTATTAACTCCTTATTGAGGTCAACTGCAGCTTTATCTGCATTTATCATCAGTGTCCTGCTGCATCTGAATTTACTTCTTCTGCAGACCATATCTGTGGGGTGTTTCAAGGTTAAATCAGGGTGTCCATATCCCACTATCTCGTCCTCTGCATTTTCCGTCTCTAACACTACTTTTATTTTCGTGTTTTCATCCCTTATGGCTCCTTTAAGTTCCAGAGGGAGATCTCCAAGTTTTACATCTGACTGAACGCCTATGATGCAGTCGCCAGCTTTTGTTATATTTTCATCAGTGGTTACTTCGAATGTGGATTTATGGGTGGAGGTGACATTTTTATGCCCCTTTGCATGTAAGACGTATTCCATATTTATCACTTCTAATAAATTTGTGTAAAAATTCTCAAAAAGAGTTTAATGACCTTGGAAGTCGGTTTAAGTTAAATATATATTATTTTAATCTACATAATATTACTAGATCTTGATATTTAAATGTGTTTTCATCCTTATGGAGGTGTTTTCATTTGGCCCTTGAATTTTCAGCATCCCAGGAGTTATTTATACTCATATTCGCCATCCATTTCACGCTGATCATAGAGAGAGTTCACCAAAATTATAACCCTTACGATACATACAGCGCCTGGAAAGGCATTCCTCACGCCATTAAACGGTTGTTGTTGTCCTGGACAATCCTGTACATATTACCCCTCCTGCAATTTGCTATTTTCTTCATCCTCCTGGGAATATATGAGGTAGATTTTGAAATGACCATTCGTGGAGTGTTCAGCATCGTTTTAGTAGGTCTTTTATCCTTCTTTGACTTTGGTTACTACCGAATATTTGAAGCAGCTCTCTACTACTCCCCAGACTCCTTCTTCACCAAGGAAGAGCAGGATAAATTCCTTGAAAAGGAGCGTGGTGAAGTCCGGGCCCACCTTATTCCAGGGATCTGCTACGTGGTTGCTACCGTTATAATGCTTTTAATATTGATTGCTTGGAATACGATTTAGTATGGTTACAAAAACTATCTTAAAGGGCACCTACTGTCTCCTGATAAATCTGGAAAAAGACTCCGTGATTAAGGTTGGAAAGCTCGGTGAGCTGGACTTCAAAAAAGGAGGATACGTATACGTGGGTTCTGCCCTTAATTCCCTGGAAGGAAGGATTAAGAGGCATCTTTCACATGATAAAAAGTTACACTGGCACGTGGACTATCTCTTATCGAATAGAGATGCGGAGATCGTGGATGTTATATACACAGTCTCTGAAGATAAAATAGAATGTAAAATAGCTGAAAAAATTGCTGAAAACGGCATTGGAATAGATAACTTCGGCTGTTCTGATTGTAAATGTTCATCACATTTATTTTACTTTGAAAAATTAGATGATTTAGAGAAATATTGCTTAGAAAGCTATGAAAAATTAGGTTTGTCCCCACAAAAATTCAAAAAAAAATAAACCTAATTTACCTAGTAATTAAAACAAATGAATTAAGGGTATGTTTTCCTATAAACCCGTTTATGGTGGTCATAATCATAAACAATCATCAATCTATTCTTTTTATCCACTTGGAAAACTAAAACATGCGATCTGTTAACATGAACTCTTTTATATTTCTGTAATGGTGCTCTTAAGTTTTTACAATAATCAGGATTCAATTCAAGAGTTATTGCAACCTGTTTAATTTTAGCTATAACATTATTATAGCTTTTAGGATCTTTAACTTTTAGTTTATTTAGAATAGACTGGAAAGCAGGATGGAAAGCTATGTTATACATGAAATCTAAAGAAAAACAGCATTTTATTTTATTCTTTTATAAATAAATCATCTATATTTTTAATTCGAATAGGCTTCTTATTGTCCTTTTCAATTCGCTTAATCTTTTCCACATATTCAGAACGTATTTCAGGCTCTTTTTCATCTTTCTTAATAATGTTGTGAGTTTTTTTCATTTTATCCTTCTTAACATCTACATGACTTTGCATATATCCTTACGCCTCCATCAAATAGTATAGTATTGTGTGGCCCTCACATTAAACTTTATCTGTCATATCAGATTTAAGTTGTCCTCAATAATTTTTAAGACACTTAAACCAAGAGGTACACAACATAATTATTATTTAATACAAAAATAGTATTAAAAACTTATCTATCAAATTCATAAGAACTTGATAAATAATAAAATTAAATGCTTTGAAATCCTCTGAAAAACTCATCGAACTCATCCACATCCATAGGCTCGGGGACAACGAAGTCCTGGTTTTCAAAAATAGTTTGTGCCAGTTCCCGGTAGAGTTCTGCCTGTTTTGAATCTGGAAATTTCTCCACCACGGTTTTGGCTTCTATTTCGCTTTGTTGCACCAGTTCACTGCGGGGGATGACCCCTATCACCTTACTCCCGATTCTCTCGGCGAATGCGTTTACGATTTCCAGTTCATTTTCTATACCCCGACGGTTGCAGATTATACCACCGAAATTGCTTTTAAGCTTTTTTATACCTTTACAGATGTTGTTAGCTGCATAGAGGGACATGTATTCCCCGGATGTTACTATGTAAACTTCATCGGCGAAGTCTTCCCTGAGGGGGACTGCGAATCCGCCACAGACCACGTCGCCCAGCACGTCGTAGATGATCACGTCGTCCTGGGAGAAGGTTTCCAGTTTTCCCAGGAGTTTCATGGCCACTATAACTCCCCGGCCAGCACAGCCGACACCTGGTTCCGGACCGCCGCTTTCCACACATTTTACATCGTTATATCCCTTGAAAAGGATTTCATCCTTGGATGCGTCTTTCTTCTCTCGAACCACGTCCAGGATGGTGGGAATTCTACGGCCCACCAGAGTGCGGGTGGTGTCTGCCTTGGGGTCGCAGCCTATAACCAGCACGTCACAGTCTTCTGCATAGGCCGCGGCTATGTTGGCGACTATGGTGGATTTACCAATTCCTCCCTTGCCATAAATGGCGATGCGCTTGGTTTTACCCTTGATTTCATCCATTTGCGTGATATCGCCCTTGATTTTACTCATCTGATCAGTTTACCTTGATTTCATTCATCTGATTACTTTCACTCATTCCATTATTACCATGGCGCTTATAAGGTCGCCCCGGGTGATTATGCCTATGAGTTTGCCGTCATCATCAACTACGGGGAGTCTGTTCACGCTGTGGGTGTCCATAAACTGGGCTGCGTCGGATATATCATCTTCTTCCTTGACGGTGTACACCCTTTTGGTCATTATCTCCCCGATATGTACGGATGCTGCCCGGTTCATGTCCTCGGCAATTTCATCCAGTTCATGCTTCATTCGGATGGGGAGTTCGATCACGTCAAGTGGTGATGGTAATATAAGATTTAAGCGGGGTGAGTGAACCTCGAGGAGCCTCATGATGTCCCCTTCACTTACTATTCCTATCACTTTCAGACCTTCATCAACTATGGGCGCTCCGCTGATCTTGTTATCCCTTAATTTCTGTGATACATCACTTATTTTATCTTCTGCATGAAATTTAATCACATTTCTCTCCATTGCATCTTTTACTTTTATCATTTTACCACCTATTTAAACATAATTTTTTATCAGGGCGCCGATGACACCCCCAACTATACCAAGACCTGTAAAGAAGACGACATATACCATGGCACGTAGCGCTCCTACAGTTAATCCTACTCCCAAACCTACCGTTGCTGATCCCAGGATACCGAATCCCAATATAAGTATAACACCAGCTACTAGTCCCCCGATGAATCCTGAGACAAGTCCGTGGGCCGCTCCATTTTTATAACCACCACCCACCATGTAGCCCACTATTATCCCTGCAACCAGAACTAAAAGAGGCGTTAAAAGAAGCCCGAGTATTATTGCTATAACTGCTCCAATACCGGCCCATTTCCAATCAATTGTAATATTTTCCAACATAAATTTTCATCTCCTGTGATATTGTAAATTTTATTCTTTTTAATTAAAGAACCTTTTCTGTAAAACATGGGTTTTCAAAGTAACGCTCAATTTTTTAAACTCTACTTTTAATCTTCCTTTAAATTTACTCCCTTTTAATTCTCTTATAAACAACATCATTCGGCCTGACCTTACCTTCAACTAATACAGCCACGTTTTGATCCCTAATGACCTTATCTACGTTTTTACCCAGGACCTGCATGGATTCAACCCTCTGGATTAGGCTGCCGGTTGTTTTACCCTCGATTATGATCTCATCTCCCACCTGAAGGTCATCCCAGAGTCTTATCTCTGCTGCAGAGACGTTACTGTAATAGTTTACTACTTCACCAATGTCATTTTTTATATGGGTTGATTCATTGGATCTGCTGGTTTCATATGGTGTCCTGTAGTAGAATCCGGTGTCAAATCCCCGGTTGAATACTTTCCGTAGCTCTTCCAGCCACTGTGGGTTAAATTTCCATTCACCCTTTTCGTATAAGTCTATTGCCTCTCTGTACGTTCTGGTCACCGTCCCCACGTAATCGGCTGGCCTGGCTCTTCCCTCAATTTTGAAGGCGTCGATGCCGGCCTCCATGAGTTCTGGTATGTGTTCAACCATACACAGGTCTTTAGGACTTAACAGGTTGGAGATGTTATTTTCCTGGGTGATTACCAGTTCTTTATTAACATTTGCATCTTGTTGATCCTCACCCACCAGTTTCCAGTTTTCCCGGCAGGGCTGTATACATTCTCCACTGTTGGCGCTTTTACCATAGAGATGAGAACTTAAAAAGCACCTCCCGGATAGGGCCATGCACATAGCCCCGTGGATGAAGACTTCAATCTCCACCGGACTTCCCGCCTTTATCTTCCTTATCTCATCCAATGAAAGCTCACGGGAGAGGATTACCCGATTTACACCCAACTCTTCCAGTAGTTTTACTGATTCCAGATTGGATATGTTGGCCTGGACACTCATATGCACCTTTAAATCATTCTCCCGGGCCAGCTTAAGAACCCCCAGATCAGAGGCTATGATGGCATCTGCCCCGGCTGATTTTATCTCCGGCAGGATTTTCTTCAGGGATTCCAGGTCATCATCCTTCATGATGGTATTGGTGGATACATACACCTTCACACCATTCTTATGACACGTTTCTACCGCTTCCTCTAGATCTTCCAGAAGAAACTGGTTGGTATGCGCCCTTAAATTGTATCCTGGAATACCCAGATAAACTGAGTCTGCACCGTTACCGATGGCAGCATTCAGGGATGCGAAGTCCCGGGCAGGGGATAGTAATTCCACTATTTTAATCACCTATTATTCCGTAAATCCATCATGTCTTAAGACTTAATAAAAAAAATTTTCATAATCTAATAAAAAGATATAATCAATATCAAAAAGAGTGTTCACCTAGCAGCAGTGGTCTGCTTCGTATTCTTCGATATTTTCCGGTAACTCGGTGGGATATTCACCGGTTAAGCAGCCCGTGCATAACTGTTCCTTTTCTATTCCTATACATTTAATCAGGGACTCTATACTTAAATACCCCAGAGAATCAACGCCAAGTACACGTTCTATCTCTTTAACATCCTTATCTGAGGCTATCAATTCCTTTTTGGTGGCCATGGCTATACCATAGTAACAGGGGGATATTATCGGTGGACAACCCACCCTGAGGTGTATTTCCTTGGCTCCGGCTTTCCTTAAAACATCCACCAGGGCCTTGGAGGTGGTGCCTCTCACTACGCTGTCATCTACCAGTATGATCCTTTTACCTTCCAGTTCTGATCTTATGGGGTTCATTTTAAGCTTTACCGAGGTCTCCCGATCCTCCTGAGTGGGCATGATGAAAGTTCGACCGACATATCGGTTCTTTATAAGCCCCTCTCCATAGGTTAATCCGGATTCCCTTGAATATCCTATTGCAGCGGTGATGGCTGAGTCGGGTACAGGCATGACCATATCTGCCTCTACATCATGCTCCCGGTACAGGTACTTTCCAATGTTCAGTCTCACATCGTAGACATTTCTTCCGTCCAGTATACTATCTGGACGTGCGAAATAGACATATTCAAACATGCAATGGGATCTGGGGGTGTTTCCCTTCCCAGGCATGCTGTAACTCTTTAATTTATCATTGATAAATAATATTTCCCCAGGTTCCACGTCCCGGATTTTTTCTGCACCGATTACATCGAAGGCCACCGATTCTGATGCGGCTATAGTAGTGTGGTCTGTTTTACCCAGTGCAAGGGGTTTTATCCCCATGGGATCTCTTACCACGATTAAATCATCATTTATGAGTATGGCCAGTGAATAGGAGCCTTTAAGTTTCTCTGAAATATTCTGGATGGCCCTAACTATGTCACCAGTTTCGGAGTATTCCTTGATGAGCAGGTGACATATCACCTCAGAATCAGTAGTTGAATAGAATATCCGGCCTTCACTCTCCAGTTCCTTTCTAAGCTGCATGGAATTTAGGATATCCCCATTATGGGCAATGGCAATATGTCCAGATTCGTATTCACTTATAAATGGCTGGGAATTTTCAATTAAAGACTTACCTGTGGTTGAATACCTCACATGGCCGATGCCTTTATTTCCCTTAAGCCCTTCAAAGTTACCATCGTTAAAGACATCACAAACCAGGCCCATGCCCTTGTAAGTGGACATATCCTTACCATCGTACGTTGAAATACCTGCCGATTCCTGGCCTCTATGCTGTAAAGCATATAAGCCGTAATATATTTGTCCGGAAACTTCTCCATTTTCCGAATAAGCACCTACAATACCACATTTATCCTGCAATTACGATTCTCCCCTATCAATATTCCATAGAGTTTAAAAATAGGAATTATAATGTTAAATGGAATTTCTATGGTAGACATATCGATCTTAAAATGTTTTTATTAAAATATTTTTCAAATTATTAGATTTCAAATATTTAGAAGCTTATAATTTAAGATTCCTTAAAGTACATTTAAGATTATTTAATCAAAATTATTCATTCTTTAAGTAAGCTGGAACTGATACCATTATTATTATCTATTTCTTCCTTTAAGACTTCAATTTTAGAATCATAGAAAATAAGCACAGTTCTGATAATTTTTAACCAATCTGCCGCATCTTTTCTCGTGGGTGCCGCTATAAATCCCTGACCAGTGATTATATTTTCTGGCTTAAATTCATTGGTTATAAAATAAACATGTTCTTCTTCATCTAAATCTTCATTAAAAGTATCCTTCCATAAATCTGTAAGAGAAAAAGTTTCAAAAATGTTTCTATTCTTTAAAAGTCCGTATTCATTTTTGATATCTGCGTAACTCTGTTTTATTCTCTTTATTTCATCGTTGAGTTCTGTGACTTTCTTGTTAATTATCTCTTTTTCATCAGAAAGTCGCTGATTTTCTGAAAACAGTTTTTCATTTAGGGTGGAATTTTTCTCAAGCTCCAGGAGAAGATCCTTAATTTCTTCTTCCTGCTCAGCTAACTCTTCTTCCATTTCCTGGAATTTCTTTATGTTGGCTATGGAAATAAGGCCAGAACGGATTATGGCATTTTTTATTTCAGCCCTAATTATGGCCGGGTCCAGATATTCCACGTCGTGGCCGAAGGGAAGTTTCACGCGTTCGATATGGCCCACTTCATCCTTTAAAATTTTGGTGAACTTTTCAGCGAGTTCTCGGCCAGGAGCGTCCACGTCAGTGGCGATTAAAAGAATATCCGCGCCACTGGTGACTTTTTTAGCTATTTCAGTATTGGTGGTTGGTATAATGGAGGATATGGTGATGTGGTACTCAGCACCCAGGGCGATGTTCTGCATGGCCCGGGAGATGTTCTCCACATCAGATGCCCCTTCAACGATAATCCGCACATCGATGGGGCCTTTAACTTCCATTATCAATCTCACCTATAATCTTATCTTAATCTAAATCCGTTGATCTTTTTATTCTGCCAGCTGTATGTTCGGATCCGTTTTGATCTTCCAAATCCACAGGCAGCACAGTATTTCTTTCTGGCATTGTAAGAATTTTTCCCACACCTTCTACAACGAATGTGGGTCTTTTTATTACGTTTACCAAATGATGGCGTACCTTTACTCATTGATATCCTCCTTATGTAAAATTGAATTCTTCTATTCTTAATTTAAAATCTAGCCGGGAGATATGTAGACTATATTATCCCCTCTTATGAGGACGATACCTAACCTTCGGGCGGTTTCTCCGCCTTCTAATTCTTCGGCATCGTTTAAAACTAAGTTCATGTGCATGTCAAAACTTCTCAGGCTTCCTCGAAATTCTCTTCCGCCTTTGAGCTTTATCAGTACTTGGGAATCCAATGCTTTACCTAATACATCCAATGGACGTGATGTATTCACATTCTTCTGTGTATTCAAAATTATCACCTTTCCTATAACTTTTCTGTTGGTGGGGTTTATATTTAAATGTATGGTTGATATTCCTAACTCCTCTAAACTTACCAAAAAGCTTATTGGGCCCACCAAATTTGATGAAGAAAAGAGTGTATGGAATTATTTATGGATGGAATAAGATATATTAATATTGATCTTCTCAGTCGAATTGGTATTGGATTTTTTTTAATTTAAATTGGTTTTTAAAATATAGTCAATCCCTTTTAATTTATACTATTGATTGTGATATATAATGTTATTTGTCAAATTGATTTTTTAGTGATTTTACTCGTGAAAAAAATTTTGTTGATATCAAAAAAACTAAGGTGTGATTTTATTAAAGTCAGGAAAAGGTACCATCTTAAAAAGAAGAAGATCCGGAAAGTTCAGGAAAGCCTGGGCGATTTTTCCCCTTTGATATCGGACGGTTCAACAGTAGAGATAATTAAAAGCGACCTCCCGGATATGATACTGGTGGACAACGAGCCACTCCTAATGTTCGTGGATGAAACACCCTTCCCTACCCTTAAGGGGGCTTTGAAGGTGGATATTAAATCTAAATATGTGGTGGTGGATATGGGTGCGGTTAAATTCATGGCCAAGGGAGCCGATGTCATGTCACCAGGAATAACAGAAGCAGACCCGGACATCAAGGAGGGGGACCTGGTTATAATCGTGGATGAAACCCACCGTAAGCCACTGGCCACAGGAAGGAGTTTAATCTCCGGTGCCGAAATGGTTGAAAATAGCAAGGGAAAGGCGGTTAAGACGTTACACTTCATCGGCGATGAAATATGGAATCTGGAGATTTAAGTTTAAATAATACTGGGATTTAAGTTAATCTAATATTGGGGGTTTAAGTTAATCTATTTAATTTAAACTGCCAATTACAAAGGAGTAACCATGATACAACTTAGATATTCCTCTGGTAAGGTGGTGTCAGAAGACGTGCATAAAGTGGGTTTGCTGGCCCTGGGATCTCACCTGGAAAACCATGGCGCTGCTCTTCCCATAGACACCGACTCTAAAATAGCAGCCCACCTGGCCCTGCAGGCATCTTTAAGAACCGGTGCCAAATTTTTAGGCATCCTCTACGCCGCTGCAGAGTACAGTTACGTAAAACACGGCAAACACGTTGCACCTCCTGATCTGGTGGAGAAGAGATTGAAACCCACCCTGCAAGCTGCTAAAACCTGCCTGAATCTGGAGAAAATCGTGCTGGTAAACGGCCACGGCGGCAACGTCCCCATCAAGGAATATCTATCCAACCTTGAAGAGGAGTTAGGCCTTAAAATCTTATTCAACAACAAAATCGTGGAGATAGAAGGCCCCCATGCAGGTACAGGGGAGCTATCCATAGGGGCTGTTCTGGGTATATTAGATGATAAGAAGTTGGAAGAGCACTGTAAGTTCGAAGAATATCCGGAAGTAGGTATGGTCGGCCTTAAAGAAGCCCGGGAGAAATCTGAGGGAATAGAAGCCGGGGCCCGGGAAATATTAGATTCCGGGGTATGTGTCGATGAGGAATTAGGGGAATATCTGCTGGAGGAAGCCATTGAAGACGTGGTTAAGGATGTTATAGCCCTGTTAGATTTGAAGTTTGAAAAATAGGAAAATTAAATATTATGACTGCTAATTTTAGAAAAGATTTTAGTACTCACAAATTTAAGGCATAATTAGGTAAAATTCTGGTGTTCTGTTTATGTGGAAATTTATAGGGTTCATACTGGTTGTTCTGTCCATCGCCATTCTAGGCGCCGTGGTAGTCGGATTTTATTATAATCTGGCCAAGTTTAGAAGGGAAGTAGAAGATTCCTGGTCATACATAGACGATGAACTGGAAAATAAAATCAACCTGGTAAATAAACTGGTTGAAACTGCTAAAAAAGATGTAGGACACGGAAACATCGTCTTAAAAAATTTGGTTGAAGCCCAATCCTGGTTAGCATATGCAGAAACAGTGAAAGAAACCAGGGAAGCCAATAACAATTTGACTGTGGCCATTGAAGATCTTTTTGTAATATTAGAGGATTATCCTGATCTAGCCAGCCCTGAAAGATTGGGAGAATTAATGGAACAAGTGGAAGAAAATGAGTATTTAATAGAGGAATACGGTTACCTCTACAATGAGATGGCTTACGTTTACAACAACAAACTCCAGACCTTCCCAAGCAACATGGTGGCTAATTACTTCGGCTTGGAATATGCTGAATATTTCGAACCCGGTGGAGAAGCGAGTGTTGGTAAGGATTTAGATTCAGATTCGTAAAGGACAGGAGAATAATCAGGTCAAATTTGTGTTTTTCAATTCCTATTAATCTTCAATTTCTATTAATTTTCATTTCCTACTAATTTTCAATTACTTTAATTAACTGTTTAAACTCATGAGCAAGCTTCTTCTTATTAAAGGCGAATGCTATCCTGCCCATAGCCTCCAGTAACCTTATAACCGAGTCCAGCCAGGTGAATATATCCCCGGGGTAAATATGGATATCATAGTCCCTGAGGAGTCTTCTACTTATCTCCACGGGATCCTTCTTCTGCATACGATATTTTAGGATCCTGCGGGATAAACCCGCCTGGAAACAGGTGCAGAATGGTTTTTCTTTACATTTACAGGTGAAAAACTCCAGCTGGAGGTTTACGATCTTCTCCTGGAAGGCGGGATCGAACTTCACCAGGTTATCTGAACTGGATATGATATCCAGGGTTGAATCTGCAAACAAACGCGGGGATACATTGATTTTCAGGACCTTACTCATATGGGCGCTTAGCCTTGCCGATAGGTACGCATTTTCCAGGGGTTCCAGGTTAAGCACCAATTCCAGGGGGTTCCGACGGGCCATATTCTTACGGATGTACTCCGCATCTTCATGGTGAAGGAAAGAAACTGAAACCGCCTTTCCGTACGGTGTAGCTTTAAGACTTTCTCCCTCTTCTTTAACCAATTTATAATCGGTTATTATATTTAGGGCCGTGTCAAATTCCATGGGCAGATCCTGGTCTTTATAAGCATCCTGAAGCGCGGAAACATCACCAACCCGGCCAGAGCACACATCGGCCAGTAACTGTTCCACCAGTTCATCCTCGCCATACTTCACATTTATGGTTTCCACATCACTTTCCAGGAGATCAAGAGCCACTGTTTCCTCGGTTTCATCATCAAACTCGCGGCCTACCTCGGGTAGAAGATAAACTTTACCTATATCATGATAGGAGGGTCGGCCGGCCCTACCCAGCATCTGGTGGAACTCATTAGAAGTTAACCATTTATTTCCCATGGTAAGGCTTTCAAAGATAACCTGTGAAGCGGGAAAATCCACTCCCGCCGCCAGTGCCGCGGTGGTGACCACGGTTGATATTTCCTGGCTTAAAAATTTCTTTTCTATAGAGATCTTCTTGGAATAGGAGAGCCCTGCATGATAGGCGGCTGTTTTTACTTTTTTCTGGTTCAGGTAGGTGGCTATTTCATGGGTTTTCCTACGGGAATTGGTGAATATGATGGTGGAACCATGGAACCCCTTCCGGGAGATGTTCCGGTGCTCATTTCTGCATATTTCCGCCAGTAAGTCCACTTTATCATACTCGGATCGGACGAAGACCAGGTGGCGTTCCAGTGGCACTGGCCGCTGGTTGTACTCCACCAGTTTCATCTGGAATTCATCGGCAATTTCCCGGGGGTTTTTCACGGTGGCAGATAGTCCGAGCATCTGTACATCTGGAAATATCGTCTCCAATCTCTTAATGAGTCCGTTTAATCGGGACCCCCTTTCGGGGTCGTCCAGGGTGTGTATTTCATCTATGACCACTGTACCTATTTCGCCCAGTTCCCTTGCTCTACCCGAGCGTAGAATAAAATCCAATCCCTCGTAGGTACCTACGATGATATCTGCATCCTGGAAAGATTCATCTTTGATAACTAACTCGTCTTTTGCTTTGATCCTGCTCATACCCACCCTAATTGAGACTTTAAGGTCTAATTGTTCGTATCGCTTCTTGAAGTCCCGGTATTTCTGGTTGGCCAGGGCCACCAGGGGTGTCAGGTAGATGAACTTACCACCATTTAATGCCCGTGGAATCCCAGCGAGCTCACCAATAAGGGTTTTACCACTGGCAGTAGCCGCCACCACCAACTGGCTTTCCCCCTTTAAAAGTCCAGCCTTCAGGGATAAAATCTGCACTGGTAACAGTTTTTCGGCCTGTTTACTTAGTATCTCCCTGAATCGGGGATCTATTTTCAGTTTTTTGACTTTAGCTTCCGGCAGGTTGTGTTTATCTGTGGTGGTTATCCTATCGAATAGGGTTAGTTCCGGGTTCTTGATGGGGTTGAAGTGGGGGTTGAAGATCTTCAAGACCTCTTCCAGGTTACCGGTTCGCTCTAGTAACTTTTTAAAGTTTTTGAAGGTGCTTAAATCAAATCCTCTGCTTTCAAGTTCCCTTTTAATCTCCTCTTCAGCGCAGATACGGCAGATATATTCGTTATGGAAGAGGTAGGACCTATCCCTTTTAATTAATGTGATGTAGCCTTCAAAGGTGCAGTGCCTGCAGATCCTGGTTTTACGGTAGCTGATATTCAGTGAGTCCAGCATTTCCTCTGTTTCCGGGTCATCGCCCACCAGGAACACCTGCTGTTTCCTTAAAATTTTTATAGCTTCACTGGGTGGAAGAAGGTTTTCTTTTTCATCCTTCTTCACTGTGAATTTGTATGGTCTGATCTGGTCTCCTGTGGCTTTGATTTTGAGGTAACCATAAAAAATAGGTTTTCTACGCTGGTTCACCGCGCCTTTAGAACTGCCTATGGGATATAGTTCCAGGATCTTCTTGTTTCTGCGTAAAATTATCATAAATTTAATTCCTTGTTTAAAAAATTATTAGACTAATTAGAAATATTGAAAAAATTAATCAAATTATTTTTCTATTCTTAGATTTTGATGGCTCTGGTATGATACCATTTTCTTCTTCAAATTTCTGAACATTTTTTATTAACCATTCGGCTGTTTGTTTAGCAGCTAAGGGAGATAAAATTATTTGAGCCAAAACTTCTCTTACGACATCTAATTCATTTGGATTTATAATTTTATCTTGTTGTAAGGGTTCTTCTGAATATAACAACAGTCTGAAATCGTAAGAACCATATTTTCCGTATGCTCCAGTACAATAAATTTTGGGTATATTCGATGGAACTACGATTGGAATATCCAAATCAATTTTTTCTTTTTTTTTATCTTTTTCCATTAGATTCAGCCCCAATTAGTTGATATTCTGCTGTCATTGATCCCGTATCCTTTACTACTGTTGTTATTTGATGCGAATTAGAACGTGTAAAAAAAGGTTTATTATGGAATTTTTTTACCATTTCTTTTTTCTCTATTTCTTTAATTGAGCTATCAGATTTCCGTATATATTCTTCACTTTCAAGTATTGCTAAGGACAATGCCCTTTTATCATCTTCCTTCAGTTTAAATCTTTTTGGTTTGCCTTCATCAACCACCAAAATATCTATTGCTTTTAATTCATTTATATGCTTGTAAGCGGTCTTTTTAGAAGTTTGTGCAATTCTAGCTATTTCATCAATGGATATAAATTGCCCCCAATTCTCAATAAGTTCTTCTAATACTCTTATTCGCTTAGTATCGCCGAATATATCCTTTAATATATGTGTCAAGTGACTTCCTCCATTTACTTTTATTCATCTACCACTACATAATATATATATATTGGCGTATATAAATGTACTTTTTTTCCATTATAGAAAATATTTACAAAATAGTATTAAAAAAAATTAACTTTATATTAATAAAATTTTAATTATTAACTATGCCTAAAAACACCT
>Ga0334885_1000680_pt1 | contig 54375 bp, 46 predicted proteins | sample GraSluR1_MG_8_FD_207233 | JGI IMG/M metagenome (GOLD analysis project Ga0334885, IMG submission 207233) | Sludge microbial communities from methane-producing bioreactor in Wageningen University, Netherlands - Granular Sludge_31_05-R1 | ecosystem: Engineered > Bioreactor > Anaerobic >...
TTACTCTGTAGGGTGACTTATGCACCATTATTCAGGTTTGATTTTTTTGGCTGCGTGGAGTAGCTTAATTTTATTACATTTACTTTTTAATTTTTTATAATGATAAAGCCGAACCATAGCGCACTGCACAGCAAGCTAATTGATATCTACATAGGTTTGATTTCACGAACCGATTTTAGGGATGTAGTTATCACTGGCAACCTCGAATCGGATAATCGATCGGTGCTACTGGTGGCAAACCATTTTAGCTGGTGGGATGGTTTTTTTGGCTGGCACATCAATAAAAGGGTTTTTAAAAAGCGGTTTCACATTATGATGCTGGAGAAGGAACTCGCGCAACGTATGTTCTTTAGCCGGGTAGGCGCCTTTTCAATTAGCCAAAAATCCCGCGGTGTTATCGAGAGCCTCGATTATTGCAGCGAGGTGCTAAGTAATCCTATGAATCTGTTGTTAATGTTCCCTCAGGGTAAGTTCGAGAGTTTACATTCAAACCACATCAATTTTCATAAGGGTGTTGAGCGAATCGTTAAGCACTCGCCCCAGGCCCGTGTGGTATTTGCCGCCTGCCTTACCGATTATTTTGCCCACAGAGAGCCAACGCTAACCATATCGCTAAAGGAGTATGTTGGGTCGCCAAACCTTATGGATATGGAACAATCGTACAATCATCATTTATCCCAAAGTATTGTTGAACAGGAAAATATTCATACTCCATGAGCATACTCTTTTACATTGCCCTTTTCGTGCTAATCTTTTCACTTTTCCGATTTCTGGTCGCACTCCTCAACTACATTTCTCGCCCTATACTGCCCTACGGCAGGGTTAGTGGTACTCCTTTGGTTTCGGTTCTAATTCCTGCGCGCAACGAGGAGCACAACATCGCAAGCATCCTTGGCGGATTACTAAATCAAACTTATTCAAATATTACGGTAACTGTTTATAACGACCAGTCAACTGATGAAACTGCACATCTTGTTCAACAGTTTATCAAAGAGGACAAGAGGGTCTCAATGATGATGGGCGAAGAGTTACCCACAGGGTGGCTGGGTAAAAATTATGCTTGCCATAGGTTGGCGATTCAAGCACAGGGCGAGTACCTCCTTTTTCTTGATGCCGATGTGAAAGTAGAGCCCCACTTGGTGGAGAATGCTGTAGCCTATATGCAGCGAAAGCGCTTAGTCTTGCTCAGTATGTTTCCGCGACAGCAGCTTATCTCAATGGGCGAGAAGTTGGTAGTGCCAAGCATGAACTGGATACTGTTGAGCTTGCTGTTTCTCAGGCTTGTTCGTTGGTCCACATTCCCTTCGTTGGCAGCCGCAAATGGCCAAATGATGCTATTTGATGCCAAGATGTACTCAGATTTTCAATGGCATAGCGTGGTGCGGCATTCACGCGTTGAGGATATCGCCATCAGCCGATGGATCAAAAGGAAACGGCTGCGTATGGCAACGCTCCTAGGTACCGACGATATTTCATGCCGTATGTATGGTTCCTACACGGATGCTATTAATGGATTTACAAAGAATGTAACCGCCTTCTTTGGCGGTAGCCTTGTGGTAACAGTTCTTTTCGCGTTGCTGGGAACGCTTGGTCCGTTTATCGTATTGTTTGGTTTGCCTTTCCCTTTTGCACTCCTGTTTTTCACCTGCCTAATTGCCTCTCGCATATTTGTAACAAAGCTTTCCGAACAATCGGTTTGGATAAATGTTTTTCTTTGGCCAGTTCAGCAAGTTGCCTTTTTGCATCTGGTGTTGAGTGCCATCAGGTTCTCGGCTACCAAAAAGTTGATATGGAAGGGGAGGGGTATTTAAAAACAATTAGCACTATGAAGTTAATTTACAGCACACTTATAACAATCGTTTTCTTAGCATATGACTCATCGACAAAAGCTGGTGAAACTGGTATTACATATCAGGAGAGATTGTACCAGATATACCAATCGGGTGAGATGATCCAATGGGTTGATGTGCTTAATGCTATGCAATTGCAGTACCAATCTACTTCTAATGCTGAATTACTATATGACATTACGCTTACCCAGTATGGTTATATTGGTTATTTGCTAGGTATAAAGGACAACCAAACCGCTCGTAGACATTTGGCCGATGCTGAAGAAAATGTTGAAAGGCTTATCCTACACCGTCCCAACGATGCCAATGTGTTGGCATTGAAAGGTGCGCTAATGGCCTATCAAATTGCTTTAAGCCCATTTAAAGCACCGTTTATTGGGCCACGTAGTATGGCTATAATTGATGAATCTATCGAGGTTAATCCGAATGCGCCCCAAGCATTGCTCGAGAAGGCCAACTCGGCACATTATGCCCCTTCGATGTTTGGAGGCGACCCTAACCTTGCGGTTCGCTACTACGCAAAAGCCATTGCGGCTTTTGAGTCGACCAATGGAGGTGATGCCCCGCGAAGCTGGATTTACCTCAATGCCTACGCTCAAATGGCCTTGGCGTACGAGAAGGCAAAACAGCCTGAGAATGCCAAACGAACCTACCTGCATATCCTAACTATTGCTCCGGAATTTAAGTGGGTAAGGGATGAGTTGTTCCCGCAGTTTACAAGCAAATACCCCAATAAATAGATATTCCCTAGCTTAGGCCTTCATTCAGTGGTTGAATATTCGTTGGTTTGAAGTGCGATATATTACTTGCGCTACTCCTAAGTGTCTTACTGATAGCCGTTATGTGTTTTCTGAAGGTTTGGTTGTTGGTAAGTTTGGTGTTTTTTCTTAACAAATCACTTGACTTGTGTTTCAAATTAGCTGACATTTGGTTTGTTAAACCAACAAACTAATCTCTATGACTAAAAGATTTTTTACGCTTGCCCTTGTTTTGGGGTTGATGTTTGGCGGATGCCAAAAAGATGAGCTCGTTCCGATGGATGTTGATGAGTCAACGGTTGAGCTGAAGCACGGAGATGTTATCCCGGGCCAATTCATTGTGGTGTATAAGGATAACTCAACGCTTAAAACGGCTCTATCCGGAGCTTATGAAGATCGCGTGGCCACTATGCGTAGCTATGCCACCGATGTTTTTCAAGAGGTTGGTATTCCCAGCGAAGCCATTACCATGGCCTATAGCGGTACAATCTCGGGAGTGGCAGCTAAGCTATCTGATACCCAGGTTAGCGAGCTGAAAAGCGATAAGCGTATTGCTTTTGTTGAACCCGACAGGGTTATCATTATGCGTCCGCCTTGGGAGAGGGATCCTCAACCCGACCCAGAACCCGATCCAGAGGATCCTGGAGACGGGGGTTCATCAACACAAGTAGTCCCTTGGGGTATTGCTCGCGTTGGAGGGTTTGTTAATTATACCGGCAACAACAGGGCTTGGGTAATTGATACTGGCATCCAGTTCGATCATCCCGACTTGAACGTAAACGTTTCGCTTAGCAAAACATTTGTCGATCGTACCAAAAATGCAAGCGATGAGAATGGTCATGGCACTCACGTTGCGGGTACCATTGCCGCTATAGACAATACTTTCGGAGTAGTTGGAGTAGCTGCTGGTGCCGAGGTGGTTGCCGTTAGGGTTCTCGACAGAAGAGGAAGTGGTGCATATTCGGGTGTTATTGCTGGTGTCGACTATGTTGGCTCCGTTGGAACCAGTGGCGATGTTGCCAACATGAGCCTGGGTGGTCCAGCTTCCGATGCGCTGGATGCTGCTGTTCTTGCTGCTTCCAATAAGGGTATCAAATTTGCTCTTGCTGCTGGTAACGAGAGCCAGGATGCCAACAACAGCTCTCCTGCCCGAGTGAATGGCCCAAATATCTATACCATTTCAGCTTCCGATGTAAACAACGTATTTGCCTATTTCTCAAATTATGGCAATCCACCAGTTGATTACTGTGCACCAGGAGTTAATATAAATTCGACATGGATTAAAGGTGGTTATAACACCATAAGTGGAACCTCAATGGCGGCACCTCATGCTGCCGGTGTGCTCCTGTTGGGCGCTCCCAAAACAGATGGTTATGTTATCAACGATCCCGATGGTAATCCGGATCCAATTATACATAGATAAACATTTATAATAAAGGGGGCTTCAGCCCCCTTTATTATTCAATTTACTTTAGCAACCACCACCAGTTTTTCGCGAGGCCACAGCCTCTTCTGCACCACAATCCTTTTTGGTTGTTTCGCAGTTCTTATCCCCTTCGGAGACCTTTGCCTTGTACCCCATACGCTCGATAGATTTTACGAGCTTGTCCTCACTGGTTTTGGACTCATCGTAGGTTACGGTTACCATCTTGGTGGTTGGGTCGGCTTTTACCGCTTTCACCCCTTTGGCCTTGGCCAGTCCGGTTTCCACGGTCTTTTTGCAACCATCGCATGAGAGGTTGGCCTCGATGTTTACCGTTTTTTCCCCCGAAGGCTTTTGGGCTTCAACCTCAGGCGCAAGTACTGCTACAAAGAGCAGGGTCATTACAATTGATGCTAGTGTTCTCATAGCTAACTTTGTTTTTGGTTAATAAATGGACTTAAAAATGGACTAGTATATACAGCCCAATATCATTATTATGTAATTTTTTGGTACTACTGCAATTTTAGTGGAATGATTTTAGGGTCGGAAGTCCGAAGACCCCCGCCTGAACGATGCAGTCGGGCAGGGAAGTTGAAAGGTTGAAGCATGTTAATTCTGTCTTCTGACTTCTGTCTTCAAACCCAAACCAAAGATTTAAGTTTGCTATAATTTACATAGTTTCCACGAAATTGGTAGTAGAACCAATTTTTTAATCAACCAATCCTACCAAAGGCTGGCAATCAATCAATCAACCTGCCTGCTCTGACGCCAGTCAGGCAGCCTGCCTGCCTGCCCGACTATCGTGGTCAGGCGGGCCGGCAAAGGCAGGGTCAATCACTCAATCACTCAATCACTCAATCACTCAATCACTCAATCACTCAATCACTCAATCACTCACTCAATCAATCGACTAATCACTCACCACCTCTTCCGCTGGATACCCAATCCCTTTAAGGGTGTTGATAATTAGCTTTTTGGTTGATAAATCACCGGAGTAGCTCACCTCAACGGTTCTTTTCTCCAGGTCGGTTCTTACTTCGGCTACACCACCTACCTTTTTAAGGTGGTTCTCAACGGTGGTTGAACATCCCATGCACTTCATATTAGGAATGGTTAATGTAAGTGTTTCCATTTTATAAGTAGTTTTATGGTTATTACAAACAGTTGTTTTATTTGTTTTGTTTAGCCACTTCGAGTCTTAGGTTCGATTAATGGCATATCTAAAACCGATGTAAAATTTTCGGCCGGTAAGCGGACCCCATACCATCGATGCATCGAAAAATGGGCTGTAAGGGTTTTCTGACGATATTATGGGGTTTTTCTGGGTGTACCCCGTTAGGTTCTCGACCCCAATGTATGTATCCCACCGATCTATTGTTCTTGATATCTGAGCATTCATGGTGATAAACGATGGGAAGCGTTCGCCCCTGTGTAGCTCTTCGGGGAGATGGCTGGTGTTTGGCAATCGTCCGCCACCATTTAAATGCAGCGTATAGTCAAGCTGCCATTTGCTCTCGGTTTGGTAGCTGGTGGTAAAGAAACCTTTAAACTGGCTAACCAAGGGTTTTTCCTGCAGCTCACCATTGATTGTGCTGCGCACATCGTTCCAGCGGTAGGCAACCGAAAAATCGAATCGAGGGAAAGGGGAGTAGCTAACCTCAGCCTGCAAGCTATTGGAATACGACTCCCCATCGAGATTGTAGAAGTAAACGCTCGTGGGGTCTCTGTCCAAATCAACAATAAGCTGGTTGGCAAAGCTAGTTCTGTAGAAATCGGTATTAATGGTTAGCTCCCTAAACCAAAGCAAGTACTTTTGGGTAATGTTTACGCCAAAATTCCATGCCTCCTCAATTCCAATACCTTCTACAAATACCATATTTCTTGAGCTGGCCAATAGGTACATATTCTCAGCAATTACGCTGGGCGAACGGTACCCCTTCCCAACGCTAGCCCTTAGGTTAAGCTGCTCAATGGGTTGGTATCGCATATGTAGGCGGGGAGTGAAAAGTGTTCCAAACAAATTGTGATTATCAACCCTTGCACCTGCCATAAGCGAGAAATCCTCAAGCCATTTGTAGGTGTACTCAAGGTATGCCCCTGGTACTTTCTCGGTTCGGATTAATCCTTGTGAATTCAATGTTTCGTTGTAGTCGTCGTAGGTATAGCTAATTCCCGTTTTAATGGTATGGTTGGTGCGCCCAATGTAGGTTATGAACACCAGGTTGGAGTATAAACTTTGTTGCTTACCGCTGTATAGGGTTTGTCCAAAAACAGATTGCTGATCGTGTATGCTTGCCGAGGCAATTAGCCCCAGCGAGGTGTTGGGCCGATCGAAAATGTAACCGGCCTTACCAAATCCCTCGTACTGCCTAGTTTGTATATCAATACCAAATGGATTTGTGATGCTTTCGTGAGGTAATTGACCTGCACTTCTGTCCTCATCGAGAAGGCGAATTCCCATTTGCGACTCAAAGCTATTCCCATTGTACTTCCATCTGTTGAGCAAATGGTATTGCTTTACCAACGGGTGATTTAGGAATGTGTCATGGTTGTGATCGTTTTCAAAGCTCATGTTCTCAACATGGGCAAGTACCATGGATGATATGTTCGGCGACACATTTGTACTGAAATTGGTGTTGAACTCGGCCATACCAAGGCTGTTGGCGTACCCATTCACAAATAAAACCTCATCCTCCCAGGGTTTTTTGTACTCGACATTTATTTGTCCAGCAATGCTCTCGTAGCCATTGGCTACCGAGGCAGTACCTTTAGATACCTGTATGGACTCCATCCACGACCCTGGAACGTAGGCCAGTCCAAAGGTTGAGGCTAAACCTCGAAGGGCTGGAATGTTTTCCACCTGAATCTGGCTATAGGCGCCGGCAAGTCCAAGTAGTTGAATCTGCTTTGCTCCAGTTACCGCATCGCTATACGATACATCCACCGATGCATTTGTGTCAAAACTCTCGGAGAGGTTGCAGCATGCAGCACGCTCCAGCTCGTTTCGGGTTATTATTTGGGTTTGCACAGGGTTTACCCTATCGAAATGGGCACCGGGCGATCGCCCAGCTACAACCACACCCTCAATATCAACGCTTTTTTGCAGCGTGTGCATTATGTGGGTTTGTGATGGTGGAACCAGTATCGTATCGGTTTGGTAGCCCACAAAGCTGATAACTAGTTTTTCTGCACCTTTTGGGCGGTTAATGGCAAAGTAACCCGTTTCGTTGGTTGTTGTTCCTTCGGTGGTTCCTAGCCAGAATATATTGGCTCCAACCACAGGGGTAGTTTGCCCACCCTCGCTTTTTTCTGAAATATGCCCATCTACCTTTTGGGGAAAAGCTGTAGCAGGCATAATCAGCATAATTGAAAAAATAATACTTACAATTCGTTTCATAGCTTAATGTATTGAATGGTTCGTAATACAATTAATTAGACCTCAATTTTTGTTAAAGTCTAAAGATTTACACCGTTTATGGGTGTATGCTATGATACTAAATGGGGTATTTTTAGCGAATGGTTGGAAATCACAATCGATTTTCCGCTTTGGGGCGGCGAGATATCCTTAGCTGCTACAGGGACTTTCGGGTTGCTCTCGTTAGTGGCTAAAAAATCTTCAAATAGTATTGCAATTAGTAGGGTTGATCGTGTGCTCGTTATTCTTTTGGATTCAATTGCAGTCGTTTCATCGGTTTCAAGTACTTCAACTTCCGTGTCGCAGCTACAATCATCGCATTCGCTAGCCCCACATGACGAGGTGTTTGTCTCGCTATGGCAAGCTATAGGCTCAGCGCTATTTGCTGTGCAGCAGCTCTGCTCTACTAGTAATGATGTGGATGATTTACTCTCGGCAGAACAATTGCAGAGATGATGAAATATGCTAAAGCCTCCCATAGCGAGTAACAAGTATCCGCTTAGAATAATGGTGAGTATGTCTTTAGTTTTTTTCATCTCGCAAATATAGTGATTTATTTCTTTACTGTTTTAAAAGATCTTGGGGCACATGAACCTGCAGCGCAGCCCGAACAAGGGCTTGAGCCACCCTTGGGGTCTGGTGTCACTGCACGATATAACCCTCTGATTGCGAAAAATATTGCTCCTGCAACTGCAAGCAACGCTAATATCTCCTGAAACATTTTTTATTATTTACAACGCATTGTAGCCATTATTGTTCAAGTGGCAAAAAGGTAATTAAAAATATATATATATGAATATATGAATAAGAATCTGTATATTTGCTTCTATTTACTCTAAATTTAAATTTTAAAAGCTATGAAGAAGACTGTTTTATTTACATCCCTTGGACTGGTGGCGGGTGTTTTGATTACTTTGCTGATTATCTATGCATCGGCACAATCGGTAATGCTTGAGGAGCAGGTGAGCATGTATGGTTTCGAGAAATCGGTTGAACTATTCGAAGAGACGGCCACAGAGCAGGGATGGTCAATACCAATGGTGCATGACATGCAAAAAACCATGAACAAGTTTGGGAAGGATGTGATCGAAGCCAAGGTATTTGAGCTTTGCCACCCCGAGCATGCATTCGAGATTCTGAGTCGCGATAGAGAGCGCATTGTGATGTCAATGATGCCATGTCGAGTAGCAATTTACATGAAAAGCGATGGGAAAACCTATGTTTCGTGGATGAATACTGGCCTAATGGGGAGTATGATGAAAGGCGTTGTACCCAAGGTTATGAAAGCTGCTTCGCGCGAAAGCGAGCAGATAATTTTGCCCCTAATAAAGTAGCTTGCTTCTTTTGAACCTAGCATAATTAAAGGTGTCGATTAAATGGCCACCCACCTTTTGTTATATATGGCTACTGATGAGGAATATCATACCATCAAATTACTCTCATTAAATGCAATAGTTGTATTTTCACACTGCTAACAAAATTTTATGCTATGAATAGATTGTACTTGTGGATTCTAATAACGCTACTTCTATGGGGCTTTTCCGCACAAAGCCAGCTTACTGTTGATGGTCAGTTTCGCTCCCGAGCCGAACTTCGTGATGGTTATCGCGAGGTAGCTTCGGATGTAAACTATCCCGCTCCCTTGGTGAGCCAAAGGTCACGTGTAATCCTAAACTTTGCCGATTCCAGCTTCGACTTCCGATTTTCGGCACAGGATGCCCGGGTGTGGGGACAGAACTGGAATGCAATGGCAAGCAATGCCGTTCACCTCTACGAGGCTTGGGCTGCCTTCAGGCCAAATGCAAACATCACATTAAAACTTGGCCGTCAGGAGTTACGATACGATGATCAGCGAATAATGGCAGCAAGGGATTATTCCATCACAGGGGTTACTTATGATGCCGCACTGTTGATGTATGGCAACAAGGAGTTAGGGATAAATCTTCACTGGGGGACCATGATCAACAATCTGGGCGAGACAAACTTCCTTTCGCTTTACAATACACCATTGTCTTTTAAGTACATGTCGTTCCTATGGTACGACATGAAAGTGTCGGACAACCTAAGGTTTAATGCGCTTAACCTATTCGATTTAACGCAAAATCCAGGTGATGTTCACACCATGTACGGAAGGAATACCTTGGGAGCTAATGGCATATTTAATCTTACTGATAATTTGGGAGGGCGTATAGGCGGCTATTATCAGATGGGTAGTTCATGGGTTAGCAATGGTGCTTTCGGAGAGACTAATAGAAAGATAAGAGCCTATAGCTACAATGTAACCCTATGGTATAGCGTTTCGGACAATTTAAAGTTGTCAGCAACTTCTGATGTTTACTCCGGTAACGATTGGTCCGAGAACTCAGAGCACTATACAGCATTTAACCGAATAATGTGTGCTGGCCATACCCATATGGGATTCATGGATTACTTTACCTCGGCCGATCTCCGCGAGGTTCGCTGGGCTGGGATTAATGACTTTTTCCTAAGGGCAGACTATAAAGCAAACTCAAAGCTTAATTTTCAGGCCACGTTACACTACCTGCTGCTTGATAAGCCCTATCTTCTGGGTTTCGATCCGATAGGTTACATAGAGGTAGATAGACCCCTTGGTACAGAAATAGATATGGTTGTCAATTATAGGGTGGCTCCGTCGTTTGCCATTCAGGGTGCTTTCATGATGATGCTACCAACCGAAACCCTTGAGAGAGTTAAACTTTCGGGTGGTGAGTCGGAGTTCTCCTACTTCAGCTACATCTCCTTTCTATTTACTCCTAAATTCTTTAAGTGGGAGGGCAAATGAGAAATTTTTGACCCCAGCTGATTAATATCACCATATAGGAAGAGCATCTAGCAGTAAGCTAGTTGCTCTTTGTTTTTGGGCTTTTTAAAAACTCAGAACCCACTTGTAAATCAAAAGCAACGAAAGGTGTTGTAAAATATACTCTATTGTTATTTGAATAACAGAAAATGGATTACCTTTGTTTTGCAAATTGAAAGTGAAATTTTTGAGTTGTTAACAGAAAGCTAGAATAAGGTGATAAAACCAAAGACCATGAAGTTAAAAGAGGTTGCGAGAATTATTGAAGGTAATGTCCTCTGCGGTGAGGATAAGCTAGACCAAGAGGTTGAGTTCGCTTTTTCATCGGATTTAATGAGTGATGTGCTTACCATTCAAACAGATGGAATGGTTCTAATTACTGGGTTGGCGAATGTGCAAGCCATAAGAACTGCCGAGATGTCGGACATTCAGTGTGTGGTGGTGGTGCGCAACAAAACGGTTACCCCCGAGATGGTTGCGCTGGCCGAAGAGAGTGGTATTGTGCTAGTGGAGTGCAAAAGTTCTATGTTTAAAACCTCAGGCCTATTGTTTCAAAATGGCTTAAAGCCTATCTTTTAGCTGGGTCAATTGGCTTAAATTTGTAAATTTACCAGATCAATAGCACCACATGCAGTTCGAGTATTCCGTAGAGGGGGGCGATTTCACACACGCTGGGTATGCATCGAGTCAGGTTAAGAAAGTTCTTAAGCAGCTCAATGTGGACCCTAAGCTAATAAAGCGCGTGGTGGTTTGTCTGTACGAGGCAGAGGTTAATGTTGTGGCGCATGCGTATAGTGGTAAAATTTTTACAGACATTAGTACCGACAGGATATATATGAAGCTTGAGGATAAGGGGCCAGGTATCCCCGATATTCAACAAGCTATGCAGATGGGTTACTCCACAGCATCGCCCGAGGTAAGGGAAATGGGGTTTGGCGCAGGGATGGGGCTACCCAACATTCAAAACAACGCCGATGAGTTCAATATAAGTAGCGTTGTAAACGAAGGAACAGTGGTGGAGATTGTGGTATACTTGAATCAGTTAAAAAATTGAAGCTCCGATGGAAAGTAAATTTTTTCATCACGCCCTAAAAATATTACGCGACGTATGCATCGGGTGTTCCCACTGTATGCGGGTTTGCCCCACCGAAGCCCTTCGGGTTCGCAACGGAAAGGCCGAGCTGTATGATAATCGCTGTATCGATTGTGGCGAGTGCTTCAAGGTTTGTCCTGTTAATGCAATAATTATTGAGCAGGACGATTTCAGCAAAATTTTTGGCTACAAGCGAAGGGTTGCCCTTGTGCCGGCGGTTCTGCTGGGGCAGTTCCCCGATGAAGTTTCTCCTAATGATGTGTACAACACCCTGCTGGAGCTAGGGTTCACTGATGTGTTTGAGGTGGAGAACTCCGTGGATATCCTCAAGGAGTCTATCAACGAGTATGTTCAGAATAAAGAAATACCTAAGCCCGTAATATCATCGTTTTGCCCAGCAGTAGTTCGGCTTATTCAGGTTAAGTTTCCAGCGCTGGTCGATAATATTATGCTGCTTAAGCCCCCGCTCGACCTTTCAGCAATATTTTACAAGCTACTACTGATAGACCAAGGGGTTGCTGAGAGGGATATTGGTATTTTCTACATAACGCCCTGTGCCGCTAAAATTGCAGCAGTCAAAAGCCCTGTCGGCGAGGAGTACTCCGAGGTGGATGGCGTAATCAATATGGATGTTATATACAATAAGGTGCTAAGGACTATTAAGCAGAAAAACTCCGACGACCCCAAACCAACGAACACTAGTACAATTAATCCCAAAAATATACTTTGGAGCCTTACCAACGGTGAGGCCAACGAGGTTAATGGTCGTTGCCTTGCCATAGACAGCTTGCACAATGTTATTGATTTTCTGGAGAAGCTCGAGAACGAGGAGATAACGGATGTTGATTTTCTGGAGATAAGGGCCTGCGACGAAGGGTGTGCAGGTGGCGTTCTAAATTCGGGCAATCGTTTCCTTACCGTGGAGAGGTTGAAGAATAGGTCGGAATCGCTTAGCGTAGATAGGATGGATATGCCAACATCCTACGAGCATAGTATCGAGAAGTACAAACCGCAGCTCGATGAGCGAAAAGCCGCCAATCCTGTAAAACCTCGTAGTATGATGAAACTCGATGAGGATATGGGTCGAGCCATGAAGAAGATGGAGCGTGTGCAGCGAATCATGTGTTTCCTCCCCGATATTGATTGTGGTTCGTGTGGTGCTCCCTCATGCCAAGCGCTTGCTGAGGACATTGTAAAGGGCAAAGCAGCCATATCGCATTGCATCTTCTTACAGAAAATGATGGAGCAGACCCGCAAGCTGCATCCCGACCACTCATTCCGTATTATGGAGAGCATATGGGGAAAAGACCGCTTCAAGAAGGATTGTAGTAAAGGCTTTGGGCGGAAGAAGGACTTGTAGGAGTACCTTATTGCATAAGCTAAAAGCAAACCAAAACACCTAATTTATTTTCCACCTAAAATGTATCGCGATGAAAGTATCCGAAATTGTTAAATCTCTGAACCTTAAAGTTTTTTCTGGTGAATCGGGTTTGTCCAACGAAATCGACGGGGGCTATGTCTCCGATTTATTGAGCGATGTAATGGGGCATGCCGATGCTGGAAACGTGTGGGTTACTCTGCAAAACCATAAGAACGTCATGGCAATAGCCTCGCTAAAGGAGCTAGCCGCCATAATACTTGTAAAAGGGATTGAGCCCGAGGCCGACACTATTGAGCAAAGTAACCAGGAGGGAATACCAGTTCTTGGCACAAACCTTGGAACCTACGAAATAGTTGGTAAGCTATACCAAATGCTTAACACATAGCGCTGGTAAGCAATAGTTTTCCCAGAGTCAACTGCGAATTTCTTAGCGCCTACGCAATGCAAACCTATCGAGCCGATCTGCATATTCATACCGTACTTTCGCCTTGCGGCGATTTGGATATGAGCCCACGCAACATTGTGGCGCTGGCCAAGGCTCGAAATCTCGATATCATAGCCATAACCGATCATAATAGCACGCTGCATGGCCCGTTAGCTCGCAGGTTGGCCACCCCATTGGGTATCAAGGTTCTTTTTGGAGCAGAGGTGACAACACGTGAGGAGGCTCACTGCGTTTGCCTTTTCGACACGGAGGAGCAGCGCCAAGCGTTTCAAGCATTTATCGACGATAACCTACCCAACCTCCCTAATAACCCCGATAAGTTTGGCTACCAGGTGGTGGTTGATGAGAACGATGAAATACTACAGGAGGTCGAACCGCTTTTAATCTCCGCGCTGAAGTCGAGCGTTGGCGATGTACAAGCTAAGGTGCATGAGCTGAACGGCCTGTTTATACCTGCCCACGTCGATAGGCCAAGGTACAGCTTAATTAGCCAATTGGGCTTTATCCCCCCCGATTTACGCTTCGATGCCCTTGAAATATTTAGGAATACAGATCCCTCAGAGTTTTTGGCTCTGCATAGCTATTTAAAAAACCCAACGCTCATAAAGAATTCAGATGCACATTTCCCCGATCAGCTGGGTGAACCTTACACGAAATATCTGCTTGAAAGCCCAACCTTTGAAGAGATCGCCAAAGCATTGCATCGGCAGGATGGAAGAGAGGTATTGCTCTAGCTGGCGGTACGAGTACCTTCCCAAGCATCACCGCCTAAATATGTAGCGAATTATCATAATAGGTTAAACGGAAAGAAAACCCGTATTGCTATTTTTATTAACTTGATTCTCAATTCTATTCCATGAAAGAGCTGTCGTTGCATATCCTCGATATAGTCCAGAACTCAATTGTTGCTGGAGCAAAACATATTCATATTGGCATAGCCGAAGATAGCGAAAGGGATACGCTATCCATTACTATTGTCGATGATGGCCGAGGAATGCCAGCAGAGGTTGTGCAAAAGGTGCTAGATCCATACACCACATCACGCACCACCCGAAAGGTGGGCTTGGGCCTACCTCTTTTCAATGATGCTTGCAGAAGTACAGGGGGCGAGCTACACATCGAGTCCACCGAAGGAAAGGGTACTAAGGTGTTGGCTACGCTTGGCCTTAACCATATCGATAGGCAGCCCCTTGGTGACATAGCAGGGGTTCTGGTCCTACTCATATCGGCCAATCCTTCCATTCGATTTACCTACTCGCATTGTAAAAACGGAAACACCTATACCCTCGATACCGATGAGGTGAATGAAGTACTCGAGGGTGTACCCATAAACACCCCCGAAGTGGCTAAGATGCTGAGGGAAATGATTAGTTTAAATTTAGACGAATTATAAATTAACAACCTAGGTTGTATAACATAATCCTTTTATTTAAAATGATTTGCTAAGTGAATAATTTTGCATACCAAATTTTACGACTCAATTGTTATTTGATTAACACATAAACCAAAAGAAACCCACAGTTATGACAAAAGTTAAATCGTTGGCCGATCTTAAGAAGATGAAGGAGCAGCTTCAGTCGAAGGTCGAGCTCAGGGAAAAGGGTGAAGATCCTGACAGCCGCATTCAGATAAAAGTTGCCATGGCAACTTGTGGCATTGCTTCGGGAGCCAAAACCGTGATGGAGTTTTTAATCGATGAGCTAGAAAAGCGCAGCATCGATGCAGTGGTTACCCAAACCGGATGTATGGGGTACTGCTATGCCGAGCCCACCATTGAGGTGAAATTGCCTAACCAAGAACCCGTGGTTTTTGGCTACGTTGACAACCAGAAGGCCGATGAGATAATAGAGAAGTACATAAAAAATGGCGAGCTGGTAGACGGAATTATTCCGGTAAACTACAATACCATTGACAATCAATAACCGCTAAAGGAGGAAATAATAATGGCAAAATACAAATCGCACCTACTCGTTTGCGGTGGAACCGGTTGCCGGGCGTCTGAGAGCGACTCAATTGTTGAGTCGCTTAAGGCTGAGCTGGCAAACCAAGGGTTAGAGAACGAGGTACAGGTGATTATGACCGGTTGCTTCGGTTTCTGCGAAAAGGGTCCCATCGTTAAGGTGCTCCCCGATAATACTTTCTACACTGAGGTTAAAGGTGCCGACGCTAAAGAGATAGTGGCAGAGCACGTGGTGAAAGGCCGTAAGGTGAACCGCCTACTTTACACCGACCCTAGGACCAAGGAGCATATCAGCGACTCTAAGCATATGGGGTTCTACAAGAAGCAGGTTCGTATCGCTTTACGTAACTGTGGAATTATTGATCCAGAGCAGATTGATGACTACATAGCACGCGATGGATACCAAGCCCTGGGCAAGGTGTTCGAGATGGGGCCACAGGCTGCCATCGAGCTGCTAAAGAAATCTGGCCTTCGCGGACGTGGAGGAGGAGGTTTCCCAACTGGGCTTAAGTGGGAGTTTGCTTCAAAAAACCAAGCCGACCAAAAGTACGTAATATGTAATGCCGACGAGGGCGACCCCGGAGCCTTTATGGATCGTTCTATCCTTGAGGGTGATCCACACTCCGTTATTGAGGCCATGACCATTAATGGGTTTTGCATTGGAGCAACCAAAGGGCTGGTTTACATCCGTGCAGAGTATCCGCTGGCTATCAAACGTCTTCTCACTGCCCTTGAGCAAGCTCGTGAATATGGCTTACTAGGAAAGGATATCTTAGGAACTGGTTTCGATTTCGACATCGAGATTCGTTACGGTGCAGGCGCTTTCGTTTGTGGTGAGGAAACTGCCCTCATCCACTCTATGGAAGGCGACCGTGGTGAGCCCACTGTTAAACCCCCATTCCCAGCCGAAAGCGGTTACCTAGGCAAGCCATCCAACGTGAATAACGTGGAAACCTATGCCAACATCCCAGTTATTTATCTAAAGGGTGCTGAGTGGTTCGCATCTATCGGTTCCGAAAAATCAAAGGGAACTAAAGTATTTGCCCTCGCCGGTAAAATCAACAACGTGGGGCTTATCGAAGTGCCTATGGGGATTACCCTTCGTGAGGTAATCTACGAGATTGGCGGTGGCATTAAGGATGGCAAGAAGTTTAAGGCTGTTCAAACCGGTGGACCATCGGGCGGTTGCTTAACCGAGAAGCACCTCGATACACCTATCGATTACGATAACCTTATCGCTGCTGGTTCTATGATGGGATCGGGTGGTATGATCGTTATGGACGAGGACGACTGCATGGTATCGGTTGCCAAATTCTACCTCGACTTTACCGTTGAGGAGAGCTGCGGTAAGTGTTCGCCATGCCGTATCGGTAATAAGCGACTATACGAGATCCTTGAGCGCATTTGCGAAGGCAAAGGAACCATGGAGGAGCTTGACAGGCTGCGCAACCTAGGTGAGGTAATTAAGGACACATCACTTTGCGGACTTGGTCAAACTTCGCCAAACCCCGTACTTTCTACACTCGACAACTTTTATGAGGAGTACTTAGAGCACGTTAAGGATCACAAGTGCCGTGCAGGCCAGTGTAAAGCGCTAATGCAGTATGTTATTGATCAGGAAGCTTGCGTTGGTTGTACAGCGTGTGCAAGGGTTTGTCCGGTTAACGCTATTAGTGGCGATCGCAAGAAGCCCCACTTCATCGATACTACCATCTGTATTAAGTGTGGTGCTTGTATCGAGAAGTGTAAATTTAGTGCCATTAACATTATATAATTAGGGGAGTAGGATAAATGGAAACAGTAAAACTTACCATAGATAATAAAGTAGTTGAGGTTCCCAAAGGGACAACAGTCTACAAGGCTGCCAAGCAGCTGGGAATTGATATTCCCGTGCTTTGCTACATGGAGCTGAAAGATCTGAAAATTGAGAATAAGCCAGCCGGATGCCGTATTTGTGTTGTTGAGGTTGAAGGGCGTAGGAATCTTGCTCCCTCTTGCTCTACCGACTGTACTGAGGGCATGGTGGTGAGAACTCATACTATGAGGGTTATCAACGCCCGCAGAACCATCATGGAGCTTATTCTAAGCGACCATCCTAAGGATTGCTTAACCTGCGCCAAGAGCGGAAATTGCGAGCTGCAAGATATGGCCATTAAATTGGGTGTTCGCAGAATTCCAGGCGAGGAGTATGCCGAGATGAGCACCTACCGTGTGGATACTTCCCCTTCAATCATTCGCGATTTGGATAAGTGTATCATGTGCCGCAGATGCGAGATGATGTGTAACGATGTGCAAACCGTTGGTGCGCTTAACGCATTCAACCGTGGATTCCACGCTGCAGTTGCGCCAGCCTTCGAGCAAGATCTTGAGAAGTCGCCTTGTACATACTGCGGGCAATGTGTTGCAGTTTGCCCAACAGGTGCTTTAACTGAGGTTGACCACACACCACAGGTTATCAGGGCTCTTGCCGATCCAACTAAAACGGTTGTTGTGCAAACGGCACCAGCAATCCGTGTTGCTCTAGGTGAGGAGTTTGGAATGGAGCCCGGTTCAATTGTTACAGGCAAAATGGTCAACGCCCTTCGTCAAATTGGTTTCGATTACGTTTTCGATACCGATTTTGCTGCCGACCTTACCATTATGGAGGAGGGCACTGAGCTACTGGACCGCTTAACCCGTCACCTGAATGGCGATAAGAGCGTGAAGCTGCCTATTCTTACCAGCTGCTGCCCAGGTTGGGTGAATTTCTTTGAGCACAACTTCAACGATATGCTCGATGTACCATCATCGGCTAAATCGCCTCAGCAAATGTTTGGAGCTATTGCTAAAACATATTTTGCTGATAAGATGAAGGTTAAGCGCGAAGATCTTGTTGTAGTTTCGGTTATGCCCTGCTTGGCCAAGAAGTACGAAGCACAGCGCGATGAGTTTAAGGTTGATGGAAATCCCGATGTGGATTTTTCAATCTCTACTCGCGAGCTAGCTCACCTAATCAAAGAGTTCAACATCAATTTTGCCGACCTTGAGGATGAAGATTTCGATCGTCCTCTTGGCGAATCTACTGGAGCGGGCGTAATTTTCGGTGCTACCGGTGGCGTTATTGAGGCTGCAACACGTACCGCTTACGAAGTGCACACTGGCAAAAAGTTAGATAGGATTGACTTTGAGCAGCTACGTGGTATGGAGGGTATCCGTTCGGCTACCGTTGACTTTAACGGACTACCAATTAACATTGGTATTGCTCACGGTTTGGGTAACGCCCGCAAGCTGCTTGAGGATGTACGCAACGGAAAAGCAAACTACCACGCAATTGAGGTGATGGCCTGCCCCGGTGGCTGTATTGGTGGTGGCGGACAGCCCTTGCACCATGGCAATAGCGATATTCTTAAGGCTCGTTCAGCAGCAATTTATCGCGAAGATGCAGGCAAGCCAATCCGTAAGTCGCATGAGAACCCATACATCATTAAGCTTTACGAAGAGTTCCTGGGCAAGCCAATGAGCGAAAAGGCTCACCACTTGCTGCACACGCACTACTTCGATAAAGGAACAAAAGATATTTACATTTAAATTGGAGGATTAGTCAATGTCACATATTAAAGTTGAGCTAAAAAAGGAGGATGTTGTCAAGCTCAAGGAGATTTGCAAATCCTTCAACAATGAGCCAGGTGAGCTTATCAATGTGCTTCACAAATCACAAACTCACTTTGGATACCTACCCGCCGAGGTTCAGGAGATCATAGCACAAGAGCTGAATGTTCCTGTTGCCAAGGTTTACGGAGTGGTAACCTTTTACTCTTTCTTCACCATGACACCCAAAGGGAAACACCCCATTAGCATCTGTACTGGTACAGCTTGCTACGTGCGTGGAGCCGAAAAAGTGGTGGATGAGTTTAAGCGTATGCTAAATATTAACGTTGGTGAAACAACTGCCGATGGCAAATTCTCGATCAGCTGCCTACGCTGCGTAGGCGCCTGTGGTCTTGCCCCTGTAGTACTAGTGGGCGAGAAGGTTTACGGTCGCGTGTCGCCCGATGGCGTTAAGGATATTCTTAAGGAGTACGAGTAGTACAATATCATATAATAGTACAAAAGGGGTAACCAATTTAGGTTACCCCTTTTTTGTTTTTTATATTTTAGTACCGCTCCCTCTCAAAGTACTCGGTATGCAGCAACTTATGCGATAGGTGTCCGTAGGGTTCGCCTAAGAATTCCTTGTACAGCTGAATTACCTCGGGGTTCTCGTGCGATTTTCTTATAGCCATCGATGCATCCTCGGCGTAGATAGCCTCAACGCGTTTCTGCCTAATCTCGGGCGTGGTGGGAATTGGTTGACCTCCACCTCCCAAGCATCCCCCGGGGCAGGCCATTATCTCAATGAAATGATAATTTGCTTTACCTTCCTTTACCTTTTCCATTACGGTTCGGGCGTTGGCCAGGCCGTGGGCTACACAGCACTTCACCTCAACACCCTCAAGGAATTTATATTCGGGCACAGTGCCCTCAATCTTTATTGTGGCCTCTCTCACACCCTCAAGCCCCCTTACAGGGGTGATGTTTAGGCCCTCGAAAGGAACTTCACGGCCAGTTACTATCTCGTAGACTGTTCTTAGAGCCGCTTCCATAACACCGCCAGTGGCTCCAAAAATCACCCCGGCTCCTGATGATGATCCCATGAAGGAATCATACTTTTCCTCAGGTAACTCAGAGAACTCAATGCCCGCCTGTTGTATCATAATGGCAAGTTCCCGGGTTGTAAGTACGTAATCTACATCCTTAAAACCGCTGTCGCGCATCTCGGGCCTATCGGCCTCATACTTCTTGGCGGTGCATGGCATTATCGATACGCTCACAATCTTTTCGGGATCAACTTCAATCTTTTTGGCATAGAATGTTTTCGCCAACGCGCCAAACATCTGTTGTGGCGATTTGCAGGTAGACATATGTGCCTTAAGTTCGGGGTAGATGTGTTCAAAGAACTTTACCCAACCCGGTGAGCAGCTAGTGGTCATTGGCAGAGGATCCTTGTTGTCCTTATCTACCAATATACTCTTAAGCCTGTGGAGAAGTTCGGTACCCTCTTCAAGTATGGTGAGGTCGGCGGTAAAGTCTGTGTCGAGTACGGAGTTAAACCCAAGCCTACGTAGCGCCGACACCATTTTTCCGGTTACCCTTTCGCCTGCATCAAGTTCAAGGGCCTCGCCAAGACCAATTCTCACTGCAGGTGCAGTTTGTACCACCACGTGCTTATCTGGATCGGCGATGGCATTCCACACCTCCTCAATGTAGTTGCGCTCAATAAGCGCACCGGTGGGGCAGTGGATAACGCACTGGCCACAATTGGTGCAAACCACCTCGCTTATGGGCTTGTTAAAGAAGGTCGATATCTTCATGTGATCGCCTTTGTGTGCTACGGTTAGAGCGCCAACACCCTGCAGCTCCTCGCAGGTTCTAACACAACGCTGGCAGCGTATACACCTGCTATCGTCCTTTATAATGGACGGAGAGTAGCTATCAACGGTATAGTCCTTGGCGTGGTAGATGTCTATAAAATCCTGATTGGTAATTTTATACTCCGCAGCCAGCTCCTGTAGTTCGCAGTTTCCATTCTTATAGCACTTTGTACAGTCGGCGTTATGCTCCGATAGGAGCAGCTCAATGATATGCTTGCGAGAGTTGCGAACCATGAGGCTGTTGGTTAGCACATCCATCCCCTCCCAAACAGGGGTTGCACACGCAGCAAATAGCTTGCTAATACCTACAACTTCAACAACGCAAACCCTACAGTTACCTGCTATACATAAATCCTTATGGTAACACAGAACCGGGATCTTTATGCCAAGCACCTTGGCTGCATCAAGAATTGTGGTGCCCTCTTCAACCGATAGAGCGGTACCGTTTATGGTTAGGTTTATCTTATTTTTCATAGTGGAATCCATTTTTAGTAAATCATTTCTTCGCGGAAGTTCTCAACAATCGATTGGAATGAGTTAGCTACCGATTGGCCTAACCCGCACTTTGACGTACTTTTCATAGTTTCGCTAAGCGCCAGTAGCTTATCCAAATAGGCCGCAGGCTTTTCGCCACGCTTTACCGCTCGGCTACCCTCGAGTAGCTGCTGGGTACCCACCCGGCAGGGTGTACACTGCCCACATGACTCCTCGGTGAAGAACTCCAGATAGTTGGTGAGCAGGTTGAACATTGATCGTGAGCTGTTGAAAAGCATCATGGAGCCCCCAGTAGGAAGGGATATGCCAGTTAGCTTCCCTTGGTAGCCAATATGGGTTTCGCGAAATTTTTTCCTGGGTACGCAAAAGCCCGATGCACCACCAACCTGTACGGCTTTGGTGTCACCATCGCCAAAATCGTTGGCGAAGTCCTCAACGGTCATACCCAGTTCAAGTTCATAAATTCCAGGTATGGGTGTATCGCCCGATATGGAGAATAGCTTTGAACCATAGCTGTCCTGCACGCCTAGCTCGTTGAATTTGCTTGCCCCGTACTGGAAAATGGTAAAGGTATGGGCTAGCGTTTCCACATTATTTATAACTGTAGGTCTCCCAAGGTACCCCTGCTCACTTGGGTAGGGTGGTTTGTTACGTGGTTCACCACGCTTTCCTTCCATCGATTCGAACAGGGCACTCTCTTCGCCACATATGTATGCACCGTAGCCCAGGAAGATCTTAATCCTAAAATCGAGGCCAATGTTTTTGCATACCTCATGAAAATCATCAATAATTTTATTCAAATCGGCAGTTAGGTAGTTGTACTCCTTGCGCAGGTATATAAAACCCTCCTTGGCTCCAATAATTTTACCGCAAATAGCCATACCCGTTAGCACCTTATGTGGTACTTGTGTAAGTATCTCTCTATCCTTAAAGGTGCCAGGCTCACCCTCATCGGCATTGCAAATAACATATTTCTTATCGGCTTTCGATTCCGAGGTTAGCTTCCACTTCAGCCCGGTAGGAAAGCCTGCGCCTCCACGCCCCTTAAGGCCCGAAGCAATGAGCTCGTTTATCAGCTCATCGTTGGTTTGCCCAGCTGCCTTTTTGAGAACCGCTTTGTAATCGGCCTCATCCTTAAATATAAGATCAATTCGTTTTAATATATTTTTTCCCATGGCGAGTTCCAGTTTAGGTTAATCTTGCTGTTTGTATTCCGTAATAATCTTATGCACCTTTTCAACGGTTAGCTCTGTATGAACATCGTCGTTTATAAGCATTGCTGGAGCTTTGTGGCACCAGCCAATGCAATTGGTCTCCATAAGGGTAAACTTTTTATCGGGGGTGGTTTCGCCCAGCTTTATTTTCAGAGCCTCCTCCAAAGCAAGCAGAATTTGGTTTTTACCCTTCATGTAGCACGAAATTGTTCGGCATACTCTAATCACATACTTACCTTTGGGGGTGGTGTCCATGAAGCTGTAGAACGTAGCCGTTCCGTACACGTCGGCCGATGAAAGCTCCATCTCTTCGGCAATAAGCTTCATAGCGTATTCGCTAACGTATTGTTCGCTTTCCGCTACACCTTGCAGCACAGGCAGCAGGTTTTCCCTGGTCTTCCCATGCTTTTGAACTAGCGCTTTAACCTTTTCTTTAATTACATCCATAGCGATTAGGGTTTTTTGTTAATGATTGATTATTATATAGCGATACACATATTTCTTGGTATTAAACTTTAACAATATGGTTTTGAAACTTACATTAGCAAGCTGGTTGCATGATGGTACTCTCAGTGTATTTTGAATTTAACCCCTTTTTTATTATGTCAATTATATGCTATGGAGCAATATGAATATTATGATATGTGTCATACGACCGCCTATTTATATCAAAATTAAATAAACGTTTAATACAAAAGCCATAGTAAATAGAGGTGTGTAGCAAAGTGTTAAAAAGTATGCTAAAGCCCATTTAGTAATTAGATACAAAGTATATTGGCTTACTATCGGAGTGAAGAAAAATACAAAGCGAGAACTGGGATGCTATGATCAGTAAGGAGTAAAACTTCTAAGGGTCTGAATACGAATGGACACTCTACAATCGGAGATTAATGCCCTTTGCTTAACCCTTAACATTTTAAAATTTAATGCTTCGTTTGCCAGCTACATACTCAGAATCCGATGCAAATCGATATATAATCAGCCCGATAGTGTTAAATCCCGAGCATCCGAAGGCTTTGTGTCTTCGCTAGTCCATTCAACTTTAATTCTACAGCAATAAACATGTTATGGTACAGGGAGGAGATAGCTTTGTATTTTAAACGATTTTTGCTTTTGTTTTAGAGAGGCTATTGCTCTTTGTTGGATCAGGGTCTTTTTGTTGTACTATAGCCATTTGCAAAAAATGATGATGTTCATCAAAATAAATTTTTAAATATCATTTGCTATTAAAATAAAGCGTACTTTTGCCTCCGTATTATTAACTATTTAATTTTAACTGTTACCAGATGAACATTTTTTGTGGAAGTCTTCCTTTCAGACTACAAGAGTCAGAGCTAAAGGAATTTTTTGAAGAGTACGGCGAAGTATCGGCAGCCAGAATTATTACCGACAAGTTCTCCGGAAGAAGTAAAGGGTTTGGGTTTGTAGAGATGCCCGATGATGAGCAAGCCAAAAAAGCTATCGAGGAACTTGATGGAGCTGAGGTTGATGGTCGTACTATTGTAGTAAACCAAGCTCAAGAGAGGACAGAGTCCAGAGGTGGCAATGGCGGCGGCTTCAGAGGTGGAAACCAAAGAGGTGGCGGTGGCTACAACAAGGGTGGCTTCAACCGCGGTGGCGGAAGAAGCAACGACCGTAGGTCTGAGTACTAGCATTGTTTTTGTTCCCGGTTTTTCGTGTCTAATAAGATCTACGAGTAGATTTTTAAAACGTTAGTAATTGAACGTGTTCCTTTGTTTCTAATGGGCGTTGTTTAGTTGACAACGCATCAGCATAGGGGTTGATTCTTGCAAAAGGATTGACCCTTTTTTTATATTTGTTCTCGAAACCCCAACCATGCATGTTTTGCTTCATGCAAATTTTGATGTATAGCTCATATGATCCGCAGCTACCCAAACCCATTGCCTTTTCGGGGTGGAAGCATCACCTTGGGTTCATCTCTTATGCCTGCCGTTCCCTTGCCGGCGAATTTACTCGCGATAGTATAGCTAGGCAATGCCAAGAGATAGGAGGGTCAGTAACTGATTTGTACTATGGCAAGCTTGCCCCCAGTAGCATTGCAACTCAAATTGTTGATGAGGTTCATAGGGTTGGCGTTGGCAGTAAAGATCTATACAATGATTGGGTGTTAGGGTCTGCCCCGGGATACAGAATGTTCACACTTTCCGATTCATCGGTATGGGTATTGCGCTTAGGTCGATTTAAGGATAGGTACATACATATTCATCCAGCAAGATACTCGCCTTACTGCATAAGAGTAAAGGCAACAACCCTTAAAACGCTAATTGCATACTTAATGCAGAATGGAATTATTTGTGACCATGCCTGTATTGAAGAGGTCAATTCAATTCGCAAAACACTGCTCAACCTCCCACCATTAGCCAAAGGTGTTCTAAATCATCGTTTTTTTACGTTAGCAAAATATGTAAATAGGTAAATCCGTATTATCTTTGCAGTGACGATAAACAAAGAGAGGATGAGGAGAAGGATGGTGATGCAAATCATCGGAGTTTTACCCAGTCTCTCGAAACAAAAAGCAGTTTTTTTCGTTTTTCATAGTGTAACACAACCTGATCTTTAGGGTTTATAGTTGGTTTCAGGTTAGTTGCTTTTAGGTTAATTTTTTAGGGTGTGAAACCGGGTCTGAGGAGGCCCGGTTTCTTTTTTTGTATGGCGGTGTACACAACGATATTTATATCTTTGCAATACTAAATTGCATTTGGATGAGTAGAGTTGGTGTAGCATTAGTAGCTTTTCTGTTTTTTGCTGGTTGCGCCCAAAGGCAACAGGTGGATAACAATTCAATGGTTTTTCGCTACAATGAGAGCAAGGGCATTACCTCGCTCGATCCCGCCTTTGCCCGTAGCCTCCCCCTTATATGGCCTGTACATCAGCTGTACAATGGGTTGGTTCAGCTTTCCGATTCGCTTACAGTGGAGCCAGGCATTGCCAAATCATGGGAGGTTGATGAGAGCGGCTTACGCTACACCTTTAACCTGCGAACAGATGTGGAATTTCATGATTCGCCGCTTTTCCCCGATGGGAAAGGTAGGCGAGTGGTGGCTGGCGATTTTATTTACAGCTTTGTGCGAATACTCAACCCCGCCGTGGCATCGCCAGGGGCTTGGATCTTCTCCGTATTGGATACCGACCACCCCAACACTACGTATGGCCTTAGGGCGATAAACGATTCTACCTTAGCAATTCATCTTACTAAACCCTTTCCCGCATTCCTTGGGTTACTCTCGATGCCATACGCATACGTAGTACCGCATGAAGTGGTGGAGCATTACGGAAAAGATTTCCGCAGCAACCCAATAGGTACTGGGCCCTTCTACTTTAAGTACTGGAAAGAGGGTGAAAAATTGGTGCTTCGCAAAAACCCCAACTACTTTGAGGTTGATGAAAGTGGACAACCATTACCATACCTTGAGGCGGTAAATATCTCGTTTATCACCGATAAGCAGTCGGAATTTTTAGAGTTTCTATTGGGCAGTATCGATTATATCTCGGGTATCCATACCACCTCAAAGGATGAGCTGCTCACAAGGGCCGGAGCGCTTAACCCGAAGTATGCCCACAGGGTTAAGATGCTTACTGGTCCTTATCTGAACACTGAGTATTTGGGCATACTAGTGGATACCACCTTGGATATTATGAAAAGCCATCCTCTAGGTAAGCTCGAGGTTCGTAAGGCGATTGCCTCCGGATTTGACCGTGAGCGGATGATGACCTACCTGCGAAGCAATATGGGTTACCCTGCTCACAATGGTTTTGTGCCTAAAGGGATGCCCGGTTTTTCCGATAGGGTCAAGGGTTACAGTTACAATCCTGAACTTGCCAGAGAGCTTTTGGCCAAGGCAGGCTATCCCAATGGTAGTGGCTTGGAACCTATTGTGCTATGCACAACCAGCGATTATCTTGATATTGCTGAGTTTCTTCAACATCAGCTGGCCGATGTGGGGATACCCCTAAGGGTTGAGGTTTTTCCCGGGCCAGCTTACCGCGAGATGATGGCCAACTCAAGGTTAAGGCTGTTTAGGGGCAGCTGGGTGGCTGATTACGCCGACGCCGAAAACTACCTTTCGCTATTCCTTTCGCAGAATTTTAGCCCGGGTGGGCCCAACTACACTCACTTTGCCAACAGCGAGTTCGATAGCCTTTATCTAAAAGCCCTTCGTATTTCGTCGGATACTGAGCGATATGTGTTGTATAATCAGATGGATTCGTTGGTCATGTCGCAGGTTCCCGTTGTACCCCTTTTCTACGATAAGGTTGTTCGATTTGTAAACCCCAGGGTTGAAGGAATGTCAACAAATCCCATGAATCTGCTTAATTTAAAAAGGGTACGCAAAATCACAGAGAATGATACTAATAGCCGATAGCGGTTCGACTAAAACCCATTGGAAAGTTTTAATGCCCAATGGGACGGAACAGGATTTTTTTAGCCAAGGGCTAAACCCATATCACCATGGCGAAAAATTTGCGGAAGTATTAGACGATGCAATAGGCCACAAAATTGATAGGGGCGGAGTTGCCCAGGTTTTCTTCTATGGAGCAGGCTGTGCGTACCAGTCGATGCAAGATATTGTTGCTTTAAACCTGAGGGATATATTTTATAATGCCTCCACTGTCGATGTATCTAGCGATTTGATGGGAGCAGCCCGTTCGCTTTTTGGTAATGGGCAGGGGCTTGTGGCTATACTCGGCACTGGATCGAATGTTGGGTTTTACAATGGGCTCGATTTGGTTCGGCATACCCCTTCGTTAGGCTACGTGCTGGGCGATGAGGGAAGTGGTGCGCATTTGGGTAAAGAGTTTATTAAGCGCTGGATGTATAAAGAGTTTCCAGAGTCATTGTGCAATAGCATAGCCCAACACTGCTCGCTATCCATTGATGATATCTTGGGCCATGTGTATACAAGTGATTCACCAGCACGTTTCCTGGCTGGTTTTTCTGATATTATTGTAAAGCTCTCATCGCATGAAAGCATTGTGGCCCTTGTGGATGATTGTTTAGTTCAGCTTGTGGAAAGACATCTGCTAAAGTATTCAGAAGTAACAAGTGTGTCCATCGGAGCGGTTGGCTCAATAGCTGTTATCTTCGAATATCAGCTTAGAGATGTGCTTAAGCGATATGGAGCACATCTTGAGAGGGTTATGCAGTTCCCCATCGAGGGGTTAGCCACCTTCCATCGAGCCAAACTATAGCGATCCAAGTTCAACGTTACTCTTGTCGGTAAGGTTCTTAATCAGGTTTTTACATTCAAGGGCTCGTCCGCTCTCGCCAATACTTTCAAGCACGCTAGCAAGGCTATACAGTAATTTGGCTTCATAAATTGTGTACCCAGCAATATTACTTATCTCAAGTGCTTTCTTGAAGTATTCGTACGATTTTTCAATATGACCCCTTGTAAAGCAATACATTGCCAACCATGATTTCCCAATAATAGCGCTTTGGTATCGGGCCCATTCGGGGGTATTATCCATATGCTGTTGGACTTTTTGAACTGTTGGGTCATCAAACTTTTTGTTGATATGCCATTGCGCCAATTCGAGATGAATGGCAAGGGCTATTTCTTCCTGATTCATCATCTCATATGGCTTTTCCTTTAGCAAGGCCTTTATTCTGTCGCGGATTACTTTGTACTGTTTTGTAGTAATTAGCCCAAGAAAAAGTCCAATTTCAAAGTTATGCCTATCGGTAATGCTCCACTGCTGATGCTGTGCACTTTCGTATGTGCCAATGTCTGTTAAAACCTTATCGTAATTGCTTACGCCTTCAACAAAGGCAGCTATAAACCTACAGGAAAACCATAAACCTGCTATTATTGCCGAGGTGCCCTCGTATGGTGTGTTTATTGGGAAATCATTTTCGAACTGATTTACCCACGTGAAGTCCATTGCGTAGGCACTAGATGAGTACAGTAATGTTTTGCCAATGAGTAACTCTTTCTCCGAGGTTGAGTTTTGTATATAGTTGAAATACAGGAGTCTTGAGCTGTTTGTTAGCGTGTTCAGATTGATGTGCCTCTCGAACAGAAACTTACGAGCCCTTGCATTGCTGGCGTAGTAGGGTATTAGCTCACGCCTCATTAGCTCATCTTTTGTTAGAGCGTTGTGGATATTTGGAAACTTTAATGCTTGATCGAGGGACTCGTCTGCTAGGCTGAAGAATGGTTTCAACGCATCTACACATTTTTGCTTATAGGCTAGCTCAAATGTAAGATTCAAAAGGTGGGCGAGTAGCTGGGTTTTTGCGTATTGCTCTTCGATAGCTTTAAATAGCTCAAAATTAATACCTTGGTTTTTTTCTATAAGCAAATGTGCCAAAAGCATTCTAAAAAGAGCCCGTTGGCTAATCTTGGTGTAGCTGGTGTATAACCCGAATTCATTTTTTGTTACCTCCTCGGATATAATACCGAATGAAATGAGCTGAGAGTAAGCAGCAGCATAGTTGCCGGCAGACTTTAGGTGAATAGGGTATTTCTCTTTAAGGTCATTCTTTTTAACCAGACCATAAGCCTTATCCTTATGCGATAGCTCAACAATAGCATATAGAATGTCGCTTTTCTCATCGGCCAAGTTACTCTGGAAAATCTGCTTTTTTAAAAACTCCGCTAACAGGTCTATCTTATCGGAAATTAAATGGATACCTGTGGGGCTATACGTATCAATAAACAGCTGAAGGTAGAAGGGGTGCGAAATAATCTGCAGTAGATCGAAGGGTATCTCCTCAATTATTAACCTTGGCTGTTTTCCGGTGTTTAGCGTAAGGTCGATAATGCTTTGTATCTCGTCATCGCTAAGCGGAGGCATGTTTGTGCCCTGGGGGATAACCTTGTCGGGTGAGGCAAAATACCATGCATCGAGCGAGTTGGCAAGGTTGGTAAATTGGGCCCATGTTGAGTAACGAGCCGAAACGATTAACCTGAACCATTTGCTCGACAAGCTGGTGGTTAGCTTGTGCAATGCAGTATAAATCCTTTCAATTTTAGCATGATTTACTTTTATCTCATCAAGCGCATCAATTATTAGGATAAATTTTCCTAAAGCGAGCTTGGGGTTAGCGTTTAATGTTTCAAAAAGCCCCGATTCCGATAGATCGAGGAGCGATAATATCCAATCCTCAAAATAGCACTCTTTACTTACCCAGTTTTCAAGATGTATGGCGGGGATAAATAGAACAATGTGATTTTTATTCCTTGGGGTGGTCACAAACTCCTCGTACCATTTTATCAGAAGTGTTGTTTTTCCAAAGCCGCCAGGACCAATAAATGGGGTTGCGCTTAGGTCAGTATCCAGAAAGGTGCCAAGTCGCTCATGGGCAAATTCTCGGGCAATGCTGTTGGAGAAACCCAAGGGGTTCTCGAATTTTAACGATTTGCAATTCTTCTCGCTAATCTCGTGGGCTTTTGCTTTTGCCTTAAGCCATGAATCAACAATGGGCTCTTTTGAGCACGAACTGCTATTCTTAGCCTTAAAATCCTCCCAGTTTTTATACTCGCAGTATGCCGAGAGTATATCGAGTGTGGCACGTGATGGATTAGAATTCGTGGAAAGGAATCCAAAGAAACGCCTTAAAGTGGATGGACTAAGCAACTCAGAAGTGAGGTTTAAAACGCTGTTGGATAAAGATATACAATCCTTTTGGTAGGCTATTTTTCGTCCAAATTTTGCCTCAACGGCCTCTTTAAGTTTTTGTATCATAGGTTTGGCATATTGCCATTTAGAAATCGTTAAAAGCTTTGAATATCAGTTGTTAAAACTAGTGTTTGGCTTATTATAGCTTGCCGTAATCCCATTCTGCAAAAATTGACAATTTTGACCATTGGCAACCCCTATCGATCGCTATAGTTTTGTTACTGTAAAAAAGTTCAAAAGTATATTGATGCTTTAAAGATAGTTTTTTTTCGTAAAAAAACATTTTGTTTGGTTTTGTTGAGTTTAAAGCCATTAGTACAGATTAAATATTTAAGCTATGAAACGAGTTGATACTTTCTTAAAATCAGGCCTAATCAATCGGATTACCGTTGATGTAGGTGTATTTATTGTGTTTTTTGTGGTAACCATGCTGTTCGTTTTCACCATTGTTCGCTCATTTTAATGTAGCCTGCCCTTTTTTTAACAACAAACCAAAACCCTACCCATATGTTAAGTAATGTTTGGACTTCTTGCCATGCTTCGGTTTGCCAATTAAATTTTCTGAACGAGAGGGGGATTTGTATTGATTCACTCACCGGATTTAAAGTAAAGAATTTTCTTGTTACCACACAGCACGCATTCTGCCTTGAGAAAGCACACAAGGTTCAAATTGTTTTTGTTGATGCCGATGCCAACACCGTAACTGCATCAATGAAGATACCCTACGCCGAGTTTATTAAGGAGCTCCGCATAGGTGTGCTCGATAGCAATGGTCACTATGCCATTTTCAATATCGATTTACCCGATTTTGCAAGCATACCAAGTCTTAAGCTTAGCGAGCAGCGGAACTTCATCGTCGGGTCATCGGTAGCTGCCCTTGGGTTTAACTTTGGCTACTCCAACCTTGCGATCACATCGGGCATTGTGTCCTCTGTATTTGCCAATGCCGAAGGTGTAAGGTTTATACAGTTTGATGGTCAGGTTAGCTATGGCCACAGCGGTTCGCCCTTGGTAGATCCCATGACCATGGAGGTGATAGGAATTGTGAGCCGGCGGAATACACCCGCCTCAAAAGCCTACACACAGCTTAAGGGTATAATCTCTACCAACCTGAGCGAGCTCAAAAAAGTTGAGACCATGGTAAGGTTTGGCGATATTGACCCAATTCAAGTTCTTATTGCAAATCAGAATCAGCTGAAGCTGCTGGCTAATATTATTTATAAGTACTCTAGCACCAGCGTTTCGCAGGCCGTAGCGCTCGATGGTATTATCTCATTTTTTAATGAAGATGCTAGCCATCTCGACTTTGAAGAAGCCTCAAAAGAACATAAGTATTTTAATGGTTAGTTTGGTTTGTAATTAGGTTTTGGTTAAACCCCGCTTCACGGCGGGGTTTTTTAGTTACCTTTTGGGGGAGCTGTACTACTAACGCCCACGAAACGAGCAGCTAATGGAATGGCAAGGGTGATAGAAAGATGTTTGATAATGGTTAGTAAGATCCTCACTTTTTATTGGTTTATCACAAATTACTTAAATACCTTTGTGATGAGCGCATTGACCACAAAACATAGCGCGTTGATGAGCTCGACACAGCAAAATGTTCCACCTTAAAACAATTCATTTTTAATATTTCATACTATGGATAATGTTGATGTTATAGAGTTTCTGAAGAAGATTGAGCTCTTTCGTGGGCTTACCGACGACGAGTACGCAAGCTTAACAACTTGCATAAAGGAAAAAACATTTAAGCCAAATGAGCTTCTGTTCCGCGAGAATGGTGCAAGGGAGAGCATCTTCATCATATACAAAGGTACGGTTGAGCTATTCAAAAGCAATTCTTTTGGAGTAGAGCTGAAGCTTACCTATTTCAGCAAAGGCGATTTCCTAGGCGAGGGGTCGTGGGCGAGTGACTCACCCCACTCCACATCGGCAAGGGCATTGGTTGATACTACCGTTTTTATACTGGAGAATAAGGCCTTTAGCATAAGTGCCGAAACTACCCTCAAGATATTCTCGAACATTACAAGGGTTATTTCGCGCCGCATGCGCCATGCCAACAACAGGATGATCAATCCCGCGGCTCAGTACGAGTCGGGGAGTACACGTCGTGAGCATGACCTGCTGGGCGATAGGGATGTCCCCTCGGAGTTCTACTATGGGGTGCAAACCCTTAGAGCCATCGAGAACTTTAATATCAGCGGCGTAACCCTAAGCTTTTACCCCAACCTAATTGATGCTTTGGCCATTGTTAAAGAGGCAGCAGCCGAAGCTAACTTTGAGCTGGGTTTACTTTCAAAAGATGTGCGCGATGCCATTGTAAAGGCTTGTGAAGACATTAAAAATGGTAAGTTCCATAACCATTTTGCTGTTGATATGATCCAGGGTGGGGCGGGCACCTCAACCAACATGAATGCCAACGAGGTGATTGCAAATCGGGCGCTTGAGATATTGGGATACGAGAAAGGGCAATACGAGTACTGCCATCCCAACAATCACGTGAACCTTTCGCAATCGACCAACGATGCGTACCCAACAGCCGTTAAAATTGCGCTTATCAACTCAAACAAAAAGTTGATAGCAGTGCTCAACACCCTTGTTGAGTCGTTTAGTGCCAAGGCTAAAGAGTTTGCCCACATCATTAAGATGGGAAGAACCCAGCTGCAGGATGCGGTGCCCATGACGCTTGGGCAGTCGTTCGAGGCGTACGCCGTTACCCTGGCCGAGGAGATTGAAAGGTTAAATCAGAATGCCCAGCTATTTCTTGAGGTGAATATGGGCGCCACTGCCATTGGAACTGGAATAAACTCTGAGCCAGAGTACACCGAGAAGGTGATGAAGCACCTGAAGCGTATTTCTGGTTTGGATGTGGTGCTTGCCTCCAACCTGGTTGAGGCAACTCAGGATACAGGGGCGTTTGTTATGTACTCCTCGGCGGTTAAGCGTTTGGCCGTGAAACTCTCGAAGATATGTAACGACCTACGCCTGCTGTCATCGGGCCCACGAACTGGAATTAACGAGATCAATTTACCTCCAATGCAACCCGGCTCATCGATAATGCCAGGAAAGGTAAATCCGGTTATACCCGAGGTGGTAAATCAAATTGCTTTTAAGGTGATTGGCAACGACCTTGCGGTTACTATGGCAGCAGAAGGCGGACAGCTAGAGCTAAACGTGTTTGAGCCCATCATTGTGCAAAGCCTGTTCGAGTCTATTGAGATGCTTAAGAACGGTATGAATACTCTAAAGTACAGATGTGTTGATGGGATTACTGCCAACGAGGAGAGGTGCCGCGAGTTGGTGCACAACAGCATAGGGCTGGTTACCGCTCTTAACCCAATAATTGGGTACGAGAAATCGACAATGATAGCCAAGGAGGCGCTTAAAACAGGTAGAAGTGTGTATGAATTGGTGCTTGAGCATAAAATCCTTACGCAGGATCAGCTCGACAGGATACTTGCCCCTGAAAACATGATAAAGCCAGGCAAGGTAAGCCTGTAGCTATTTGTAACGCAATTGCTTGTGGGAGCATTCTTTGGGATGCTCCCTTTTTTAGTTCTCATCAAAATCTTTAAGGATTCGCTCTACCTCTTCCTCGGTTGATTTTAGCTTAGCTTTACAAAATTTTATAAGTTCGGCAACGCGTTTCACGTTTTTTGCCAGCTCATCAATGTCGAGCTCATTATTCTCAATACGCTCCACAATGCTTTCTACCTCTGCAATTGCCTCAGAGTATGATAGGTTTTTCTTTGCCATCGGTGATTCAATTTCTGGTTTACATGGTGTAACTCCATGCGAGTTTCTATAATTCTTTGCCCACCAAATATACTGTATATACTGCAAAAATCAGCAATAATGTGGCAGCTTCCCATCGGTCTAACTTTTTCTTTCGTCCGGTGAACATCGAGACGAAAAGGATGAGGGTGCCAAAGGTAAGCAGTATGACATCAAAGGTGAAAGTGCTGCTAAACTCCATTGGCCTGATAATTGAGCTAATGCCCAGGATAAGGGCAATATTGAAGATGTTTGATCCAATGATGTTCCCCACAGCTATATCATTATTCTTTTTAAAAGCAGCCACAACCGATGTGGCCAGCTCCGGTAGTGAGGTGCCAAAGGCAACAATGGTTAGCCCTATTATCTTCTGGCTTATTCCTAGCAATTTGGCCAAGCTGGTTGCATTCCCCACCACGAGTTGTCCCCCAATAACTAATCCGCATAGGCCCAAAGTAATTAAACCCCACATTTTGGCTGAGCTATAGCTTGTTTTCTCGGCTAGATCATATTGTGACTTTAGCTGTTTATATACGTACAGGAGGAACAGGCCGAAAAAAACCAATAGGATAACCCCATCGATACGCGAAAGGATTGGTGAAGTAGAAACGAAGAAGTTGTTGGCTAGTAGGTAAAACAGTAGGATGGCTAGAAAAGATATGGGAATCTCTTTCCATACTGTGCTCGATTGAACAGTTAGTGGGGTTATAAGCCCTGCAATACCTAGTATTACGAAGATATTGAAATTATTGCTCCCGATTATATTTCCAAAAACCAAATCGGGTAGATTCTTACTTGATGATATGGCGTTTACAACCAGCTCCGGAGCCGAGGTGCCAAAAGCTACAATGGTTAACCCAATGACCAAATTGGAAACATTATACCTTTTTGCAAGCGCCGAGGCTCCACTTACCAACCAGTCGGCCCCTTTAATTAGGGTTACGAACCCAAGCGCAAGGAGTAGGATGTTTACTATCATACATATTGGAGTGAGCAAATTTTTGCTATATTATTCCTTTAGGCCCAGTAATAATCTGAAGGTTATGGTAACGGTAACCTAATGATGAAGCTGGTTCCATGTCCGAGCTTGCTAATCACATCAATTTCACCATTGTTCTTCTCAACAAATTCTTTGCATACCACTAATCCTAAGCCTGTACCAACCTCTTCGCCTGTACCTTTAGTGCTAAAGCTTTGCTCAATTCTAAAGAGTTTTGAAAGGTTCTCGGAGCTAATTCCAATTCCATTATCGGTAACTCTTATCTCAACCATTCCATTCTTTTCAGCTGCATCAATGGATATGTGGCCATGGGGGTTGGTAAATTTGATGGCGTTTGATACGATGTTCCTGATTACCGTGGCGGTGGTTTCGTAATCGGCAAAAAGTGATGTGCTAGGGTCAACATTGTTCTCAATGTTAATCTCTTTGGCTTTGGCTTGTAACGATAGTACGCTAAAAACATCAGCAACAAGGGCGTGCAGCTTAAACTCTTTGGGTATAAGCTTTAGCTTTCCGGTTTGGCTGCGCGACCAGAAGAGTAAGTTCTCAATTAAGCTTAGCAGCCTTTGCGACGATTCATGTATAAGCGAGCCGTACTCTTTAACCTCATCGGAGCTCATGTCGGACGACTGATTGGCTAGCACGCTGGTAAGCCCAACAAGGGCTGTGAATGGGCTGCGTAGGTCATGAGCAATAATGGAGAATAGCTTGTCCTTGGTTTGAACTGTTCGGGTTAACTCCTTTTCCGATTGGGCTAATTTCTCATTGGCTATATTAAGCCTACTATTCTTTTTCCGGATGATAACATAACCAAGAATACTTCCAATTGCGATTACCAGCACAAATAGTGAGGTAATGGTCAGGAAGTTTCGAATCAATCGTTGCTGCTCTAGCTGTATGGATTTTAGCTGAGCCTCTGCCCTCAGGTTTTCTACTTCACCTTCAATGGCCCTAATCTCCTCGGCTTTCTTGTTGAGTTCTAGGTCGAGGCTTGCCTGCCAAATGGCTTCCTGTTCCGAGATGGCGTTAAGGCTATCCCTAATCTCAATATGCTTAACGAAGTAGCTTAACGCTTCTTTGTATTGCTCTTTGGCCGTATGGTATTCGTATAGAGCCAGCAAGGTTAATTCTCTGAGCTTTGCATTTTTTGTTAGGTTTGCCAGTGAGAGTGCAAGCTGTAAGTTTTCAATGGCCTCGGTTGAATTCCCCAGCGTAGTATGTATTTCACCAATCTTTCTAACGCACAGGCCCCTTCGCTCAAGATCGAAATGTTTGCCATACAGCTCCGAGGCATCCTCAAAAAACGTAATCGCCTTTTGTAAGTTACCTTCCCTGAGCGATAGGTTACCCAGCTCATTGTATAGGTCGGCAATTGCCCTTTCATCGTTCTGTTCGGTGGCAATTGTTAAGGCTTGGCTAAATAGCTGATGTGCCTTGTCGAATTCATTGTTCTCTCCATACGCAACGGCTAGGCTACGGATTGATTGCGCAATTAGCGGCTGGTTACCACTCTTTTTCCTTAGCTCCAGGGCCTTTGAGTAGTTTGCAATTGCTTGCTTAAGATCTTCAATATCTCTATACGTATTGCCCAAATGAATGTAAACCCATGACTTCCCTATGGGGTCAGAATCATCTGCAATTATTTCGAGGGCTTGACTAAAATATTTTAGGGCATTATGGTGCGAGTTAAGCTGGCGATAGGTTATTCCTATGTTTATTAGCGAGCGTGAAACTTCGCTGTGGAGTTCTGCTTCCTGTCGAATTTTTAGAGAGCTGAGGTAGTACTTCAGCGCATCGGCATGTTGTCCCTGCTGTGCGTATAGGTTCCCCATTTCGTTGTAGGTTGATGCCAAACGTTGAGCATCATTTAGCTCTTTGCTAATACTTATGGTTAGGTTGAGGTTATGGAGGGCATCGGTAAATTGTCCTAGGTCTCGTTGTATTCTCGAGATATTTTCAAGCGTTGATGCGTAGCTGGCAAGAAGTTGATTCTCCTCTCGGTACCGCAGGCTATGGTTGTAGTTCTCAAGCGCTTCAGTTGGCATACCCATTCGGGCGTAGGTGCTGCCAATAAGATTATAGATATGACCTAGCTCATCGGGATTGTTTTGCTGTAATGCAATGTTTAACGCGGCATTTAGCTTGGATAGGGAGGTGTTGTATTCCCCCTTGTTCCGGTATGCTAGGCTGATGTTGCGTTGGGTTATGAGCAGGTTTTTGGTGTCGTTCAGCTCCTTAAATAGTGTCTCGGCACTTGTGTAATGTTCAAGCGCATTGGCATGCTCTCCTTTTTGTAAGTAGATGCTTCCGAGCGTTCTTTGTGAAACGGCAACCTGATCCGTAAGGTTGTTGGCTAATGCTAGCTCAAGGGCCTTCTGGGCCTGGGATTGGGCTAGCATAAAGTCTTTATCCTGACGAAGCACATCGCTATTGATGAGTAGAAGCCTTACGTGCAAAGCATAGTCGGCCAGCTCATTGGCCATTTTAATCGATTTCCCAATCAGCTCCTCTATCGCTTTACGATTATTCAGCTTGGTGTGTAGGTCCACTTCGGCTCTAATGGCTTCGGGGGTGATACGAGTAGAAATTCGTTTTGCCGAGTCGAGATACTGCTTGCCAAGGTTAACGTCATCTTGTATTATGCTAATCCTACAAAGCAATGAGTATCCAACGATAAGGCTTGTTGTATCTTTTGATTGCTTGGCCTCATGAATCGCTAGCTTAGCTTGGGATAATGCCTTGCTCGGGTTTTCGTGGAGGTATCGATTGGCCTGCGTTAGGGCTATGGATGTGTTGTTGCCAGTTGCGCTTACATTTAGCGTACTAAAGCATATGCCCATAGCCAAAACAGCTAAGGTACGTGCAGTTGAGATGCATGACATTTGTGATGTTTTTTTATTTAAAGTTTAAGCATTGCGTGCTGAGCGAATGGAGGGTAAAGTGAACTTAAATGTGCTGCCTCCCTCCTGGTTGCTCTCAACCCAAATTTTTCCACCATTCTTTTCAACAAACTCTTTGCAAAGTATAAGCCCTAGGCCAGTTCCCTTCTCGTCGGCTGTTCCTTTTGATGTGAAGGAAGTATCGAGCCTGAAGAGTTTTTCACGATCCTCCTTATCAATCCCGATACCGGTATCGCTAACCGAAATCTCAACATAATTATCGTATTCAATTGCCGTGATCAGTACCTTGTCATCCTGATTGCTGAACTTGATGGCGTTGCTGGCAAGATTCCTAATAATTACGGCTACTAAGTTTTTATCGGCCCACACTATCAAAAACTCCTCAATTCTTGAGGTTAGCTTAACCCCCTTGTTGTCGGCAATGGGTTTTAGCATATCCATTTCTTCGGAAACAATGGTATGAAGGGGGAATAGCTCAGGATTATACATAACACTTCCTAGCTGTGCCTTCGACCATTGAAGAAGGTTGTCGAGCAGCTTATATAGGTTTTGTGAAGAGTCGTATATAATCTTTATCAACTCCCTACTCTCCTCCTGAGAATAGTCCTCAAAGTTGTTGTAAAGCAAATCGCTGAAACCCATAAGGGCATTGAATGGGTTTTTTAGATCATGGGCAATGAGCGAGAAGAAACGATCTTTTGTGATATTCAGCTCTTTTAGGTGCTTTTCAGAGTCGATAAGCTTTTTATTGGTTTCTTCTAGCAAGAGGTTCTTTTGGGTTAGCAGCTGGTTTACACGATGTTTCGAACGAAGGTTGAGTATGGTGGTTACTCCAAAAATAACAAATACAATAAAGAGTAGTATCCAAAACAGGTTTAGGTTTTTTTGCCTTTGTATCTCAAGGTTTTTTATCTCCTCATTCTTTTTAAGCAATTCAATTTCCTTCTCTTTGCGTTCAGTCTCAAAACGAACCTGCATCTCCATATACTCCTTTGTGCTGCTCGACTTGTAAAGGCTGTCGTTCATCAAGCGCAGTTTGTTTAGGTGTTCAAAGCCCTTCTTGTATTCGCCTTTTTTGTAGTATATTTGACTTAGGATATCATGGCTTTCGGCTAGGAAAAGATCCACTCCATCTAAATTGGCGTACTCTAACGCTTTAAAAACTGTTTTCTGAGCCTGATTAATATCGCCCTGATGAAAGTAAACCCATGCAATATTGTTATAGGTATTCATCAGGCTTTCGAACTGGTTATCCTGTTCGCTAAGAGCGATTGATTTTTCGTAAGCCTCAAGTGCTTGGCTGTAGTTTTTTAGCTTAGTGTGCTGAAAACCAATGTTGTTGTACGCAACTGCTTGGCCGTTGATACTGTTTCTCTCGATGGCAAGCTCCAGCGATTTTTGGTAAAACTCTAACGATTTCTCTGGCTCATTCAACTCTCCATAAATTATCCCCAGGCTATTGGTTGCTTGGGTTAGCCCTTCGGTATCGTCAATTTTTAAATATAGTTCGTAAGCTTTGGTAATGTACTCAAGGGCTAGGTTGTTGTTGCTTAGGCTATTGTGTAGGTTGCCAATAAAGGTATAGGTGTATGCAATACCATACTCATCGTTCTTTTGCAAAAAGTAATTGGCTGAATTTATGGCATATTCGAGCGCTTTGGTATTTTCGTTAATTATTGAGTAGGTGCTGGCAACATTCATCAGCATATATGCGTGGTCTTCCTCCTCACCGTGTTGCTTCAGAATATCAGCCGCCTCCTTAAAAGCAGCTATCGCTTCGGAGTACATGCTTACATTTCGGTATGCAAATCCCTGGTTGTTACGTGTATGCCCAACCTTAACCGGATCACCTGCTTTCTTCCTGAACTCAAGGGCCTTTTCGTACAGGGGGAGCGATTCTTGGAACTTTGAATCGGTGAGGTAGGTGTTGCCTAGGTTGTTATAGGCATCGCCCTGTATTTCATTGTTCTTTGTTTTCTTAGCCAAATCAACCGCCTTGTTGGCATAAACATAGCTCGAATCGTGGTGGACCCCCCAAAATAGTCTGGAGAGGTCAATGTACGCATCAACCTGTGTTTTGGCATTCTCACTTTGGGTTAACAGCTTTAAACTATCTACAGCAGCCCAATTTATTTGTCCTTTTGTATGGCTAGCTGATAGGCAAAGTATAAGTATTGCGATGTATGTAGTTCTCAATGTTAGGTTTTTTATTTGGAATGTAAGCATACGCTAGTACTTGAGCAAGGTTTATTTTTTGTCTTTAATATCCTCTATGGCGCTAACAAGCCTTCCGCTGGCCAGTATGGTTTCAATCTTATCACCAATGCTGGTTGCTTCACTTTCTTTTAGCACCTTGCCGTTATGCAGGGTTAGGGAGTATCCTCTTTTTAGCACATTAATTGGATCCATTGCCCTGACATTCTTCTCGTTATATGTAAGATTCTTGTTCTCGTTTTGTATATAGCTATATACATCTAATTTCAATTGCCTTTTAGTTTGCGACAATACGGCTTGCTGTTTGTTTATTTTAATCTCTGCTTGCGATGCTACTTTGCTTAAAACCCTTTGCAGCAAAAAGTTTTGATTACCCAAGTATCTGTTTACCGCTTCATGCCCGCCATGAATGTTTTGTTGTAAACGGCTTTTTGCAAGTAAGGTCGACTTTATTACAGCTGGTAATAATCGGCTTGTATGCTTACTAAGGGCTTGAACGTTCGATACTGTAACAAGTTTCACAGCATCAGTAAAATTATCGTTGGCTTCAATTAGCCAGTTTTCGGCATTAACAAACTGGTCTATGAGGAACTCTGCTACCGCAGTGGGGGTTTTTAGGCGTGTATGGGCCACCATGTCGGCAATAGTTACATCCTTTTCATGGCCAATACCCGTTATTACAGGTAGCGGAAATTGTGCAATATTGTTGGCTAAATTGTAACCATCAAAACATCCTAAATCAACTTGCGAGCCTCCACCTCGAATTATTACCAGCACATCCCAGTCAGAAAGGGTGTTGTATACTCTATCCATGGCCATGATAATCGACTCTTCAGCCTTGTCGCCCTGCATTGTTGCAGCAAAAAGTTTGATATTGAATATGTATCCGTAGGTATTGCTATTGAGCTGGTTGGCAAAATCTTCAAATCCGGCTGCTGTTGGCGAAGAGATGATGGCAATATTTTTAGGCAGTAGGGGTAGCTCAAAATCCTTGTTCATATCTATTACCCCTTCAGCTATAAGCCTGTTGATGGTTTGCTGTCGCATCAGCTCAATATCCCCTAGGGTAAATGTTGGGTCAATATCTATGATGTTGAGTGAAAGCCCATACACGGGATGGAAATTTACAGTGCATTGCACAAGTACTTTAAGGCCAGCTTTTAGGTTACGGCCGGTAGCTGTTTCAAAGTAGGGCTTTATCATGCGGTATGTCCTTGCCCATATGGTGCCCCGTGCCTTAGCCTTGGGATAATCGTTGGCTGCGTCCTTTTCAACAAGCTCTAAATAGCAATGCCCTGATATGTTCTCCTTAATTTCACTTATCTCCCCAACAACCCACTGCGTTCCTGGAAACTCAATTTCTAAAGCATTAGATATTTTCTGACTGAGTTCAAAAAGCGAAAGGGCATTTTTTACGCTCATTGCTACATCTCTTTTGATAGTTTGATTGCCTTATTAAAATCGGGGATTCCATATCCCATCGAGTTGTTCGGATTAGTGCTACTACTTCCAGACTGCAAAATGATTTGCGCCAACTCTTTGGCTGTCAGGTGTGGGAGTGCTTGCCATAGGCATGCTGCAAACCCCGATATGATGGGTGCAGAGATTGATGTGCCATCTACAGTTCCAATTTCGCCTGAGGGTGTTTGAACCACAGTACCCTCACCTAGAGCAACCAAATCGGGCTTTATTCTACCATCATACGTAGGCCCCAATGAGCTAAACGCTGCTAATTCCTCTTTTCGGTTAACGGCACCAACAGCAATACACTCATGAGCATCGGCAGGGGTAATTATGTGTTTCCAATCGGTTAGCGCCTCATTGCCTGCGCTCACAACAACAAGTATTCCGAGCAATCCTGCCGTGTTGGCTGCTCGTGCAATGGGTGTGGTTTTCCCGTCGAGTTGATTATAGCTAAGGGCTTGGTATGGGGCATCGTAGTTGTAATATCCAAGTGAAGAATTAATCACATCGGCTCCTATGCTATCGGCCATTTCGGCCGCTCTTGCCCAGTAGTACTCCTCAATAACCTGTTCCGAGGAGGTATCCTCACATCTTATTAGTACATAGTTAGCTTCAGGTGCTGTGCCTACCATTTGCCCATCGATATTTGCGCCCATAACCGACAGCACAAGCATCCCATGCGAATTCTCCTGGTAGATATTGGTATTGGCATCAACAACATCTTTCTCAAACACAATTCGTTTGTTTGCCCACAAGCTGTCGAATGCGGGAAGTGTATTAGCTTTGTAGAAACCTGCATCGAGCACCGCAATTGTAATACCTTTTCCTCTATAGCCTAGGTTGTGGAGATGATGACCATTCACCATCTCTACCTGTATTACTGCCGATCCGTAGTTGTAGTAGTTAGATGAATCATTCAGCTCGGTATACGCTGTGTAGGTGGGGAACTCAGGGGTGGGAGTACCCTTGATGTTGGGGTCGAAAATTTTTAAAACCTCTTTAACAAAAGGTCTTTTATTAAGTTGTCGTAGTTGCTTAGCGCTGGGGTTTTTAACTACTACGCCGTTAAGCCATTTTGATGTAAAGAGAATGTCTACTCCTAACCTCCTAACTTCATGCAGGTAGGCGCTCGATACTGGCAAATCATTTTCGGTAATGCTGATATTCTGCTTTTCACGTCGCTCTATGGCCTTTCCCGATAGGTAAGAGGAAGGGGCGTGGATGGAATGAGAAGAGCCTTTTTTGTCAACAAATTCAACGAAATATTTTTCCTGACCAACCAGCTTAAACAAGCTGGTTCCCATAAGCAGCAGTAGTATTGAAGCAATCTTTACCATAGGAGTTACAACTGCATTATTCTTGGTTATTCTGAAACGATTTTAATGCTTTGGTTGTTGTACTCCACCACATCACCGGCCCGGAGTTTTGCCCTTTTACGGCTTTCCAATGCCCCGTTTACCTTAACAAGCCCTTCTACCACCAGCTGCTGTGCCTCGCCACCGCTCTGTGCCAAACGCGAAGCTTTTAAAAGTTGGATAAGCTGGATGTGCTCTTCTTCAATTTTAAAGGTTTTCATATAGTTATATGATTTTTTAATCTTGCAATTTAGCAATAAAATACCGTTTTATAGTAATCGTTGCTCCAATAGGAGCAATCATTTTAATGTTTTATATTTGTTTGATATAATGCAGTGACCACCATGAAAATATTTAGATGTAGCCAGATTAAAGAGATTGATGCTTACACTATTAGCCATGAACCCATTTTATCTGTCGATTTAATGGAGCGGGCAGCGACAAGGATATTGAAATGGGTGGTGAGTCACTTTCCTTACGCCAAGCGTTTTGTAGTGTTTGCCGGACCCGGCAACAATGGAGGCGATGGTGTGGCTCTTGCTCGAATGCTTGCTCAAATTGGATTCGATGTTAATCTGTATATATTAAAATCGAAAAATTATTCTCCAGATTTACAGGAGAATATTGATCGAGTGGTTAGGCAAGGAATTGTAGCTCCCAACTTTATTGTTGATGCAGCAGATTTCCCAGCTATTCAGCCTGATTCTATTGTTATCGATGCGCTGTTTGGGTCAGGTTTAGCGAGGCCCTTGGAGGGGGTTGTAGCAACCCTCGTTGGGCATATTAACCAATCAAAGGCTATCGTTGTAGCTGTCGATATTCCCTCGGGGCTGTATGGCGAGGATAATCCACACCCTAACACTAATCCTACCGTTAAGGCTACCTACACTGTAACCCTTCAGTTTCCTAAGCTCAGCTTTATTTTTCCCGAAAACGAACAGTTTGTTGGCCAGTGGAGCATTGTAGACATCGGGCTGCATGAGCAGGCAATTGCCCGTGAGCATACACCCTTTACTTATGTCGATACGCCCTTTGTTAAGGGCTTGCTTCGATCACGGCGAGTGTTTAGCCATAAGGGTACCTATGGGCATGCTCATATTATTGCAGGCAGCACTGGAATGATGGGTGCTTCCGTGCTGTGTGTTAATGCTTGCTTAAGGGTAGGGGCAGGGCTGGTAACTGCGCATGTGCCAACGAATGGATATTCCATTATTCAACATCAGGCCCCCGAAGCCATAGCTCATATCGATAGCCATACCGACTACTTCTCCCAAACACCCGATTTTACAAAATGTTCCTGTGTTGCAGTAGGCCCAGGAATTGGGCAAAGTGATATTACGGTAGATGCATTCAAGCAGCTTGTACAAGAATGTACCGCTCCACTTGTAATAGATGCTGATGGTCTCAATATTTTGTCTAATAATAAGGAGTTGCTCAGTATGCTACCCAGCAATACCATTTTAACCCCACATGTAGGTGAGTTCAATCGCTTGTTTGGGGCAATCAGTTCGGGCAACGAAAGGCTAAACCTAGCGATAGAAATGGCTGCAAAGTATAACTCGATAATCATCCTGAAGGGAGCTTTCACACAAGTAGTCTGTCCATCGGGCGATGTATACATAAACAGCACAGGCAATCCTGGTATGGCTACTGGTGGTAGTGGCGATGTTCTAACAGGCATAATCGCTGGGCTATTGGCCCAGAGGTACACACCTGCTCAAGCAGGTATTGTTGGGGTGTACATTCATGGGCTTGCTGCTGATATTGCTGTGAGAAAGGTTGGACAGGCCTCCATGGTACCCTCCGATTTGATTAGCAGCTTAGGTGAAGTTTTTATTCGGCTCGAACAATAGGTTTTAGCTTCATTTAGTTTATAGAATAACCATTTGTGCCAATTCTGTTTATATCTTTGTGAATAGCTAAATTACAGAAAGAACAGGTAACTCGAAAAATCATTATAATAATTTGGTATGAATAAATTCTTCATTTCATTAATGATTATTGCCCTTGTGGCAACATCATGCACTAAAAAGCAAATAACTACGATCGAGCCCATAGGTCAAGTTGGCCAGCTATCGCCTGGAGGGTTGATTTACACCCTTCCCAAAACCAACCTGAAGATTAAAGTAAATGCCCAGTATACAGAGGTAATACCGGGGCCATATGCAAGGTTTGCCCAAAAGTATTTGGGTATAGCCAATGCTCCAACCACAAAGGAAGGTTCGTGGGCAATTGTTGAGGTTACTGCCGATACTTATCATCAAGCCGACCCAAAGAACTTCTTTGTGGTTGAGCCTTCCGAGGATTTTGCGATTGATTTTTTGAAAGTAACCCATGAGGGGTTAATCATTCCTGCTGCTAGCTCCAGCTTCAGCTCAAGCCAAAGATTGGTGAAGGTAAGCCCCCAAGGTGAAGGGGTGAATTATGTCGATTTAAGCCCGTCTCCTTACATTGCTACAGAGCAAACAACCCACTACTCACGTGTGGTTCAGGATAGTACTTTTGTTCGAGTGCCCGTGCACCGCTCGGTGGTTGTAGAAAGAACTATTGAGGATAAGGCCAAGGAAGCAGCCGATTTTATCTTTTCGCTTCGTAATAGGAGAATGGAGCTGCTTGCCGGCGATGCCGATTTTGTGGCCGAAGGCCAAGCTGCAGAAGCCGTGCTAAAAGAGATATCGAGGCTAGAAGAGGAGTACCTCACATTGTTTACGGGGAAAATTTTTCAAGTTAACGTTACCCATTGGTTCGACTACTCTCCAGAGGCCCATGGCCCTGATGCCTCTTCTATACTATTTCGATTCTCCGACTCCAGGGGCGTTTTACCCTCGTCAGACTTGAGCGGAAGTCCAGTACTCATTTCACTGAACGTAACAGATCAGTGGGAGGGAACTTCCGTATTGGATCAGCTAATCACCGAAAAGAAAGGACCTCGCAGAGATGTTGTGTATTACAGAATGCCTGTACCAGTGCGTGTAAAGGTTCATGATTCAAAGTCGGAGTTTCTTAATCAAACCTTAACCTTTTATCAGTTTGGCCCTATGCTTAGATTACCAAAGGAGCTAATAAATAGGCTATAAAACGACAAAGGCTTTGGATATCCAAAGCCTTTGTCGTTTTATTCAAAAAATTAAAACCTATTCTGTAGCCTGTATTGTTCCCTTAAAGGTTTCACTAAATTTATCCCATGTAGTTGTTTTGTAGTGGTTGCCACCAAAAAACTTGAGGATTGGTTCCATCTTATCGGGTGGATAGTAGCCAGGCACTGATGTTAGCAAGCGGTTCTCCTCATCGAGGTACGCCACCGAGGGGTACGACATTTTTCCCTGTAGCAGGGCAGCGGCCAGCTCATGTGGGCTTCGCCTACCTTGTCCGCTATTCTCAAACACTACCCCCTGAAAAGTGATGGGAGCCTTCGATTCGGCGTTAAACTTTACTGGGTAGAAATACTGGTTTAGATACCTTGCAATCTCAGGATGGCTAAAGGTTTTTTGGTCCATCACCTTGCACCAGCTGCACCAATCGGTGTATACATCGATAAAAATTTTCTTGGGCTTGGTTTTGTTTAGCTCAACAGCTTCTTCAAACGAATACCATTTCACCTCTGTGTTCTCTTTTTGCGAATAGGCAGCAAAAGTAAACACCACAGCTGAAACAACCATTAAAACAATTTTCCTCATAACGTATTGTGGTTAGTTAAATATGCAAATATATAGATAAAATATTTTTTGATTACCTTCTGTTCCATAAACAAAGCTAAATTAATTTTGTTTTCAAAGAGACCATGGCAAAAATTGCGCCCACGAGTAAACCTTTGGGCTGCATGTGGTATCAATAGTACGCAGCAAGGGTATGTTTAGTACAACATATTTTTTATTGATAAAGAGCAGGTTTATGCTGACGGAAAAACAGCTATCTTTATCACCATTAATGTAAGTTTAACATCTTAAATTTTTAAACTATGAGTAATTCAATTGCAAACCTGGATCCCAAAATCCTATGGAAACATTTTTATAGCCTAACCCAAATTCCTCGACCTTCAAAGCATGAGCAGGCCGCCGTTGATTTTGTGGTAAAATTTGGTAAGGATCTTGGTCTTGAAACAATAGTAGACGAAGTGGGTAACGTTATAATTAGAAAGGCAGCCACACCGGGTATGGAAAACCGTAAGGGTATCATTCTGCAAGGGCACCTCGATATGGTTCCTCAAAAGAATAGCGACAAGCAGCATGATTTTGAGAAAGATCCCATTGAGGCATTTGTCGATGGCGAGTGGGTAACAGCCAATGGAACTACCCTTGGTGCCGATAACGGCATTGGAGTTGCTGCTGCCATGGCAGTGCTCGAGGATAATTCGCTAGTACACGGGCCTATTGAAGCGCTCTTTACCATCGATGAGGAGACCGGTATGACTGGTGCCTTCAACCTTAAACCCGGCTTGCTAAAGGGTGATATATTAATGAACCTCGACTCTGAGGACGAGGGTGAACTCTATGTTGGGTGCGCCGGAGGGATGGATGCTAACATCAAATTGGCATACAAGGAGGAGTTAACACCTGCAGGTTACTCATTCGTGAAGCTATCGGTAACCGGTCTTAAGGGAGGCCACTCTGGTATGGACATTAGCTCAGGTAGGGGTAACTCCATCAAGCTTCTGTTCCGCTTCCTTCGCTACGCCGAGAAGCAGTTTCATATTCGTTTGGCCAGCATCGATGGTGGTAGCTTACGCAATGCCATTCCACGCGAGGCTTTTGCCGTAGTTGGCGTTCCAGCCGATAAGCTATCGGAGCTAGAGCAAGCAGCCAAGAAGCATCTGGAAATTTTCAAGGCAGAGTTTTCCAAAGTTGAGCCCGATATGGCATTCTCTGTCGATAAGGTTGATGCACCCAAGTCAGTTTTCGATGCTAAAGCCCAATGGGGTATAATCCGTGGCGTTTTTGGGTGTCCCAATGGAGTAATCCGTATGAGCGATGCCATGCCAGGTTTAGTTGAAACGTCTACCAACCTAGCTCGTGTATACAGCGAGGATGGGTTTATATACGTTCAATGCCTGCTTCGTAGCTCGGTTGATACTGCAAAGGAAGCCCTTGGCGAGAAGATAGCCTCAGTTTTCGAAATGGCTGGGGCCGAAGTTTCATTTGCAGGCTCCTACCCAGGGTGGAAACCAAATATGGACTCGGCTATCCTTAAGGTTATGGGCGAGGTTTACAAGGCCAACTGGGGAAAAACTCCTGAAATCAAAGCCATTCATGCAGGCCTTGAGTGCGGTATCCTAGGTGGTGTTTATCCAAATCTCGATATGATATCCTTTGGGCCAACTATCCGTTACCCTCACTCCCCCGATGAGAAGGTGAAGATAGATACAGTGGATAAATTCTGGAAATTCCTTGTTGAGGTGCTCAAAAATGCTCCCCAAAAATAGTTTGTACTTCAAATTAAGGAGTGGGATGGCACAACGTCATCCCACTCTTCGTTATATGCAGTAACACCTAAAATTACACACTTTTTAGCTCAATTAAACTATGTTTTTAGGTTAAAGTCTATACCTTTGATTTACTTCAATAAATTAACCTAACTTATCAAATCACAATCTTAAAATGAAACATACCAAGTTAAACATGTTGCTAATAGCTTTTTTGCTAGTTAGCCAAGGGCTGTTTGCTCAACAACCCGCTGTTAATTGGAATACTCCCCTACCGGTTGATTCAAAAGTAATTATTGGCGAGCTCGACAATGGAATGCGTTACTACATCCGGAAAAACTCAGAGCCCCAAGAACGCGCCGAGTTTTACATTGTACACAATGTGGGCGCCATACTCGAGGATGATAGTCAGGATGGTCTTGCTCACTTTACAGAGCATATGGCATTCAATGGTACAGTTAACTTCCCTGACAAGGGCGTTCTTAACTTTCTCGAGAATATTGGTGTTAAGTTTGGCCATAACGTGAATGCTTTTACAGGCCAAGATGTTACGGCTTACAACTTGTCCAATGTGCCGCTAACCCGCGAAACCATAATCGACTCAGCATTGCTAATTCTCCACGATTGGTCCAGCTACATAGCATTTGAGGATGAGGAGATTGATGCAGAGCGTGGTGTAATACGTGAGGAGTGGCGCACACGTCGTACGGCTGAGTTTAGGGCTCAGAGGGAGAAAATGAGCTACCTACTTCGTGGTTCGAAGTACGCCGAGCGCGATGTGATTGGCGATATCGATGTGATCAACAATCACGAATACGAGACCCTTCGCAAGTTTTATAGAGATTGGTATCGCCCCGACCTACAGGCCCTTATTATTGTGGGTGATTTTGATCCTCAGATGATGGAGCAAAAGGTTAAGGATCGTTTTAACCAAATTCCAGCCAGAGATAATCGTCAGCCTCGCCCCGAATTTGAGGTGCCAGACCATAAGGAAACCCTAGTTGGTACTTTCATCGATCCCGAAATTACCCGCACTATGGTTGAGGTTTACTACAAGCATCCTGTTGTGCCCGCTGATCAAAAGAATCTAGGCTATTTCCGTAGCGGTTTGATTCAACGTTTATACGCTCAAATGCTTAATGCTCGTTTCAACGAGTTGGTTCAAAAGGATAATCCACCATTTGTTGCTGCCTTTAATCAGTATGGCAACTTAGTTAGCACAAAATCTGCCTACATCACCTTGGCCATCGCACGCGAGAATCAATCGGAAAGATCGCTAAGGGCAATACTCGAGGAGAATTACAGGGTGTACCAGCATGGTTTTACCCAAACTGAACTCGACAGAGCAAAGGCAGAGTTACTCCGAAGCATTGAGAATAAGTTTAAGGAGCGCGACAAGGTGAACAACTCCAACTTGGTTTGGGAGTATTTTGCTCATTTCACCGAGAACGAACCAATCCCTGGTGTAGAGTTTGAGTACATGTTCTCTCAATCGTTAGTACCCTCAATAACGCTCGATGATGTTAACGCTATGGCTAGGGAGTGGATTACCGATGAGAATATGGTAATTTTCATCACTGCTTCCGAAAAGGAAAAAGAGTCTATCCCAACCGAAGAGCAGATTCTTGCATTGTATCAGAGCGTAAAATCGTCTAAACTTGAAGCTTATGTTGATAATGTTTCAACAGAGCCTTTGGTTAGCCAGCTACCCACCCCAGGCAAAATTAAGACGGAAACCACCAATAAGGTTCTCGAGGCCATTGAGTGGGAGTTCGAGAATGGTGTAAAAGTGATTGTTAAACCCACCGATTTTAAAGAGGATGAGGTTCTTCTTTCAGCCTATAGCCCAGGCGGATATTCATTGGTGAAAGATGAGGATGTGCCTTCAGCCCAAATGGTATCGGCCATAGCCATGATGAGTGGAGTTGGGGATCACAGCCGTGTTGATTTGGAGAAGATGCTTGCTGGAAAGAAGGTAAATGTTATGCCTACTCTTGGCGAGAATGAGGAGGGATTCAATGGCAATGCCTCACCAAATGATCTGGAGGAGATGCTACAGTTGGTTTACCTCTACTTTACCAATCCTCGCTTCGACGAATCCTCATACAATGCCTATATGTCAAGAATACAGGCAATTATCCAGAATGCAGGTAATAATCCTAACATGATCTTTAGCGACTCCATTAGCTTTATCTCAAGCAACAGGCATGTTCGTCGTAGGCCTATGAATATTGATTTGTTGCAGGAGGTTGATTTTAACAAGATCAAAACGATTTATTCCGATCGTTTTGCCGATGCTAGCGATTTTACATTTGTGTTTGTTGGTAATATCGATGTTGATAAGTTCAAGCCCTTAGCTGAGACCTATCTAGGTTCATTACCAAGTAAGGGGAGAAAAGAGAAGTTTGTCGATCATAATATTCGTTTCCCAGAGGGAGAGACCAAGTACCCATTTGCTTTCGAAATGCAAGTTCCAAAGAGCTCCTGTTTCGTGGCCTACCAAAGTGAGGCTGAGTATAACTTCAGCAATATCCTTATGGTCAATGCAATAGAGCATATACTAGGATTAAGGTACACCGAAACCATTCGCGAGAAGGAGGGAGGAACCTACGGGGTTTCGGCTCGTGCTCGACTATCAAAAACTCCGGTAAACCAAGTAATGGTTAACATATATTTCGATACCGATCCCGATAAAGCCGATCATCTTGTAGGAATAATCCATTCCGAGTTTAAAAAGATTATGGATCAAGGCCCATCCGAGGAAGATTTGAATAAAGCTCGTGAGTACTTCCTAAAGTCCCGTAACGAGAACTATCGCGAGAACCGTTTCTGGTCAAATACTATTCGAGAATACTATTCAAATGGAATCGATTTAGTTACTGGTTACGAAGATCAGGTACGTAAGCTTAACACTCATGACGTTCAGAAAGCTGCCGAGCAGCTATTCAAGAATGCCAATATGCTTGAGGTAATTATGAGTCCCAAAGAGTAAGCATAGTCAAACAAATTTAAATAGGCGACCCAACAAGGTCGCCTATTTTTTGCCATTATGACACAAAAAGGTCTTCGGATGAGACATTCTGGCCGATTTTTGCTGCTGGTTTACATTTTGAATACCTAATGGAAGTCTTTAATTTAACCACATTGTAAGGTATGAATAATTTAACCATAAAGTCGCAAGAGGCAATTCAGCAGGCCGTAACCATAGCTCAAGGCTATAGCCATCAGGCTGTTGAACCCACACATATATTAAAGGGTATTCTTAGCCAGGCCGAGAATATTACTGGGTTTATTCTTAAAAAGCTCGGAGTAAATCCATCAACATTCGAGAGTACAATTACCCATATTCTCGAGTCGTATCCAAAGGTTTCTGGTGGCGATCAGTTTCTCAGCTCCGCATCGCAAAGCGTTTTGCAAAAGGCAAACGGGTTTGCCAGCAAAATGGGCGATCAGTTCGTTTCCATAGAGCATTTGCTTTTGGGGTTAATCGACTCAACCAGTCAAGCCTCGCAGGTGATGAAGGATGCCGGAATTACGCTTTCCGATTTGCAAAAGGTAATTAAAGAGCTTCGCAAAGATTCTAAGGTCGACTCTCAAACAGCGGAGGACACCTACAATGCGCTTAACCGATTCGCCCTCCATCTAAACGAGATGGCTCGGAGCGGTAAGCTTGACCCTGTAATAGGTCGCGATGAGGAGATACGAAGAGTTCTGCAAATCCTGTCGCGACGTACAAAAAACAACCCTATATTAATAGGTGAACCGGGCGTGGGTAAAACAGCCATTGCCGAGGGCATTGCGCATCGTATTGTGAGTGGAGATGTACCTGAAAACTTGAAGTCGAAACAGCTTTACTCGCTCGACATGGGGGCGCTCATTGCGGGAGCCAAATATAAGGGTGAATTTGAGGAGAGGCTTAAGTCGGTTGTTAAAGAGGTAATCTCATCGGAGGGGGAAGTGTTGCTATTTATCGACGAAATTCACACGTTGGTAGGAGCGGGTAAAAGCGAAGGAGCAATGGATGCCGCAAATATTCTAAAGCCAGCCTTGGCTCGCGGTGAACTTAGAGCCATTGGAGCAACAACCCTTAATGAGTATCAAAAGTTTTTCGAGAAGGACAAGGCGCTGGAGCGTCGATTCCAAACTGTGCTTATCGATGAGCCAACGGTCTCCGATGCCATATCAATTTTAAGGGGACTAAAGGATAGGTATGAGGCGCATCACTCGGTTCGAATTATGGATGAGGCCATAATCTCTGCTGTTGAGCTATCCAATCGATACATCACCGATAGGTTTTTGCCCGACAAAGCGATTGACCTTATCGATGAAGCCGCATCTAAGTTGAGGCTCGAGATGAATTCCGTGCCCGAAAGCATTGATGAAATTGAACGTAGGATCAAACAGCTCGAGATTGAGCGTGAGGCCATCAAGCGGGAGGGAGATAAGAATAAGCTAGAGTCATTATCCAAGGAGATTGCAGATCTCACCGAGCAGCGCAATGAGCTCCGTGCAAAATGGAGCGCTGAAAAATCACTAATCGGTAAAATACAGCAAAACAAGCAGGCAATCGAGAGTTTCAAGCTTGAGGCGGAGGAGGCCGAGCGTCGAGGTGATTATGGTATTGTAGCGGAAATAAGGTATGGTCGTATCAAAGAGGCCGAGGAGGCCATCGAAAACCTGAAAAAGGAGCTGGCCAGTAGCCAATCCGATTTTGCTCTCATAAAGGAAGAGGTTGATTCTTCTGACATTGCCGAAGTTGTTGCCCGGTGGACAGGTATTCCAGTCGCTCGCATGCTTCAGAGTGAGCGCGACAAGTTACTCAAGCTCGAGGAGCAGCTTCATAAACGTGTAGTGGGTCAGCATGAGGCTATCGAAGCAGTGGCCGATGCGGTAAGGCGGAGTAGGGCTGGTTTGCAGGATCAAAAAAGGCCAATTGGTTCATTCATATTCCTTGGAACTACTGGGGTTGGTAAAACTGAATTGGCTCGTGCCCTAGCCGAATTCCTTTTTAATGATGAGAATTTGTTGACTCGTATTGATATGAGTGAATACCAGGAACGTCATTCCGTTTCCCGACTAATCGGGGCGCCCCCAGGTTACGTGGGGTACGATGAGGGTGGTCAGCTAACCGAGGCCGTTAGGCATAAGCCGTATTCCGTAGTTCTGCTAGATGAGATTGAGAAGGCTCATCCCGATGTTTTCAACATCTTACTTCAAGTACTCGACGATGGACACCTAACCGATAACAAGGGACGACGAGTCGATTTTAAGAACACCATTATTATAATGACATCCAATATCGGATCCCATATTATACAAGCTAACCTTACCGATGCTGCAAACCAAACAGCCGATGATGTGTTGTCCAAAACGCAAGATCAGGTGTTTGAGCTGCTAAAGCAAACCTTACGCCCCGAGTTTCTCAATAGGGTAGATGAGATTATTATGTTTAAACCACTTACAAGTAGTGAGATAAAGGATATAGTACACATTCAATTCCAGGGTATTGCATCTAAACTACAGCAGCAAGGTATTACCATTAACATAACAGAAGCAGCTGTTGGTTGGATTGCCAATGCAGGATTCGACCCCTTGTACGGAGCCAGACCTATAAAGAGGGTAATGCAACGAAGCATACTAAGTAAACTATCCAAAGAGATTCTTGCAGGTACAATAGAGCCCAGCAAGCCAATTACTATTGATTATTTTGATGGCGATGACATTGTTTTTAGGTAGTATGCGTCAAGTTAGATGAACCAGAATATGAAAAATGTAATTTTATCACGCTGGTAATCAATACTTGTAAATAAACATATAAAAAAACCAGCATTTCTATTTGGAAAAGTAGAATCAAATGCGTTATCTTTGCACCCGCTTTAAGGGAGGTTCTTTGGTTCGTATACGGCAAGACAGGCATTGTGTGGTGAAGGATTGGTAAAAAAAATACAGAAATGCTTGGTTTTAAAAAAAAGGTGATTACCTTTGCAGCCGCTTTAGGAAAAATGTTTCCTAGTAATGAGCAAGCAGGGTAATCAGGTTTTGAAAAAAATAAAATTTTTTTCCAAAACGTTTGCCGGAACGGGAGGAATGATTACCTTTGCAGCCCGGTTCGTCGGAGCCGGTTCGAGGATTATTCAGCAAGCATATTTTGGCCGCCACGGAGCGGCGAGAGATAGAGGTTCTTTGACACATTGGCACCAAGAAGAAAGTAAGGAAATAGATTAACAACTAGTCAACATCCAAGGGAGGGCGGCGGAGCCGGAGGGCGCGCCGCGCGAGAGATACTCAAACGAGACAGACATA
>Ga0334885_1000683_pt1 | contig 54033 bp, 48 predicted proteins | sample GraSluR1_MG_8_FD_207233 | JGI IMG/M metagenome (GOLD analysis project Ga0334885, IMG submission 207233) | Sludge microbial communities from methane-producing bioreactor in Wageningen University, Netherlands - Granular Sludge_31_05-R1 | ecosystem: Engineered > Bioreactor > Anaerobic >...
CTAGATGATTGATTCCACGGCGTCAGGCACAGTAGGACACCAACGCACGACTGGGGCGACCGAGACGATGGTTGAGCCAGATACAGGCCGCCAGGCAGAGCAGCCGGCACAGGATGCGCTCGCGCAGTCCAGCCAGCGTACGCGCCCCGTGGCGCTCCAGTCCCAGGGTGCCCTTGAGGCTCCAGAAGATCGACTCGATCCGTTGCCGCAGCGGCGCCAGGTGGATGCCGTTGTCGGGCTCATCGGCGCGCGCCGGCCGGGCCACCAAGACCTTCATCGCCGCCGCTGCGGTCGCGAACGCGGCCCCGGCGTAGCCCTTGTCGGCGAGCAGCACCTCGCCACCGCGGCGCGGCGTACGCTCAAGCAGCGACAGGGCCACGGTGCGCTCATCGCGCTTGGCCGGGGCCAGCTCGATTGCTCGCGGCGTGCCGTCCAGGCCGGCCAGCAGGTGCAAGCGAAAGCCCCAGAAGTAGCGCGAGTGGGAGCCGCACCAACCGTACTCGGCCGCTTCAGCGAGGGCCGAGCGCTTGACGGTCTCACGGGAGCGAGCGCACTCGACCGGAGTCGAGTCGATGAGCAACAGCCGATCGTGGGCACCGGGGCAGTCGCCGGCGAAGACGCCGAGCAGCCACTCGATGGCCTCGGCGAGCCGGCGGCGACGCTTGTGGTAGCCGGCCTGCCGGGGCAGGTCGGGGAACAGGTGGATAAGGCGCTTACGGGCCACCGCCAGAAAGACACGGTCGGAGGCGATGCCCATGATCGCCTGGGCGACGCAGAGGGTGACGATCTCGGCGTCCGTGCATCTGCGCCGAGCATTGTCCTTGGCCTCTGGCAGAAGATCGTCGGCTGTGACATAGATGAGGGTGCAGAGAGTGTCGAGGTCGGCGTCCATCGTGGCCTCCGGGCAGACGGTGTTATGAGCACCGTCGGCTTCGATCTCTCTGCTTTTCGTTCCTTGGTCATGCCTCAGTTCGTGGAATCAATCATCTAGCACGACGGTAGCGGTGAGGGATCGGCGCCGTTTGACACGTGGTAGGCAAAGACGTGAGCACATGGTCGTCATCCTCCTCCTCGCAGTCACGGCACCGGCTCCCGGTGAGACTTTATACTTTTCGTACGATCATCGCACAGCCACGTGAGCGTCACATCGTAGCGTCTCCGCCGAACGACCACGAGCATCTCGATATACTCGCCCCACTACCGGAAAGGACCTCGAATGGCACGCCTCACCCGAGAGTACATCCAAAGAGCGATGTGTATCGTACGTCAAAGCCTCCACGGTGCCTGATTCATGCGGCTGCTCATCTCAGCGTATGCATGCGAACCGGGCACGGGATCCGAAGGTGGGCATGGCTGGAACTATCCGTCCGCGCTCGCCAAACGAGGCCATCAGGTGTACGCCATCGTCCCAACTCGGTGGCGACAAGGCGTCGAGGAGGAACTGAGCCGTTCTCCTCTCGACGATCTGCACTTCATCTTCGTAGCCGAGCGTACCTGGCCCATGCGTCTCGGCTGGACTCTCGGCAGTGCGTTGCGGTACTTCCTCTGGCAGTGGGATGCATCGCAGGCGGCGCTGAGGGCCGAAGCCGTGCACCGTTGCGATCTGGTACACCATGTTTCATACGGAAGCCTCCTCGGCGCCTCGTTCATGTGGCGACTGGGCAAGCCCTTCGTGTTCGGCCCTACCGGCGGCGGACAGACAGCGCCAGCGGCCTTCCTCTCGTACTTCGGCAGCTTCCGGCGTTCTGAAGCACTGCGCACCCTGGTGACCAAGTACGCATGGCCGCTCGACTGGCCAGCCATCAAGACAGCGAGAGCGGCTACCATACTCGCCAGCAATCGTGAGACGGCGGCCCTGGCGCGACGTATGGGCGCGCGACACATTGACCAGTCGATGCTGGATGTTTACCTGCCAGACGAGTACCTGGTACGCCCACAAGCGGAACGTCCGCCGCGTCAATCGGTACGCTTGCTCTGGGTCGGCCGCCTTCTGGGACGCAAGGGCCAGCAGCTCACGGTCGAAGCGCTCAACGCCGTGCCGCCCTCGGTCGCTGTGGAACTCGAGATGATCGGCGACGGCCCCGCGGAGCACGAGTTCCGCCGCTGGCTTGCCAGCGTCGACCTCGTCCATCCCGTGACGCTGCGCGGCAGGATCCCCTGGACGAGGTACACCGTGCGTACGACGCCGCCGACATCGTCATCTTCACAAGCCTCCGCGACACTGTGGGAGTCCAGCTGCTCGAGGCCATGGCCCATGGCCTGCCCGTGATCACCGTCCTAGCTGGTGAGTTCATCGAGCATCTGACCGAGTCAGACGCCAACCTCATGCTCAGCGAGATCCACCGCATCCTCGGAGAACGGGGCAGATTCCTCTTGACCACGCCCAATCCGCAGGGCATCAACTTCCGCCTGAAGCGTATGTCGGTCATCGGCGGCGCCCACTTGTCCCAGTACACGCCGCGGCAGTTGCGAACCGCACTGCACCAGCAGGGGTTCGACCACGTGCGCCTGCTGGGCAGCGGGAGGATGACGCGGCATCTAGGCGATCGTGCACGCCCGTTCTGGCTCTATGGCAGCTGTCTTGCGGTGGCCGACGTCTAGCCTCAATGTTGACCACTTGAGGTCACTTCGATAGCCGACAAGCCGACCATTCCATCGACGCCTCCCTAGATCAGTCGCGGTCTCGACCTCGGGACGCCAACGAGCCGATAGGAGGAAGGCAGTGCACGGATGGCCGATGTGGATTTCATCAAACTGCGACACACCCGCGATGGCTGGTCGATCCGCGGATGAGATCAGCCGGTGCACCGAGTGGTCGCGCCAGGCGACTCACAAGACACTGACCGGCTCTGCCGAGCCACCGCCCCACAGGCTTGCGGCCGACCGTGAACAGCAGCCGCAACTCCCAGCCCGACAAAGAGCAGTGCGTAGTAATCAAGCGGATACCCGATGCCGTAGACAAGCGCCGCCACGAGAGCGGTAACACCCATCACCACAAGCGCATAGTCAAGCTCACCTCGCCGACCCATACGGCGAAACCTGACTATAGCCCGTGTCAGCAACACAGCGACACTCACCACCAAACCCAGAAGAAAGGTTAGTCCCACCACGCCAATCTTAGCGAGCGTCTGTACATACAGGCTGTGCGGCGCTAAGCCGGAGCCACCGTAGACCTTCCCGGCTGTCCAGTAACCACCGAATCCCTGACCAAGCAGACGATGTTGCCGCCAGACCTCCAGCTGCGCCTCCCACTGCACCTCGCGCCAATTCGCTGTTCTATCGCGATCCGGCGCGATGAATGCCTGAGATCGAGCTGCGACATAGGGAACCGGATTGACGCCAGCCGCAATCACCATGGTAAAGAGCAGACCAATAGCTGCCCCCACCGGCACAATCCGCCCCGAGACATGCCCTAGCTTGAACTCACCCACGAGAAGTAGAGTGATCGGGGTAACCAGCGTCACCAGCCACACGGAGCGGTGTCCGTCGACCAGCACCAGGGCGGCAACCGGCAGAGCTAGAAGCCACACAACCCTCGGAGAGACACGCAACCCACCAGCGCGTACCGCCAGGTAGAAGGCGACCCAGCCAAGAACAAGGCCCAGGGAGATGACGGAGGGAAGAAAGCGACTCGTAGGACCTACACCCCATCCCTTCATCAAGCCGATAACCGGGACGCAGCACAGTGTGATCAAAGTCGCAGTCAATACCACGGCTTTCAAGAGCCGACGTCGTTCTTCCGCCCCGACGAAGAAGACCGCCACGTATACCGGCAAGACCAGAACGAGATAGAGATATCGAAACTCTCCAGGAGCCGAGAGGCCATACCCAACGATATTACGTACGATCTCTAGAACAAACCAAGCGACGAGCAGAGCACCGAAGGAGCGCACACCTGCCTGGAACCGGTAATCTTGTTGTCGGAGCGATAGCACAACGATGCGAACAAGCGTTGCGCCCATCATGGCCACGAGCAAGGCGTCTATTGGACGAACAGCCCCGATGCTCATACCCTCGACGAGAGGCCCCGCATACGTCATATGCAGGATGTTCGAGAACGGACCGAGCACGAGAAACGCGGCCATAGTGAACATCGACCACCGGTAGGCAATAGCCGCTAGCAGAGCAAGACCTGACGCGGCCGCGAGGAGCAGCCAGATATTGCCAGCAGACGTCATTAGACCAAGAGACAGAGCACCCGTCATCAGCAAGTCCGTTCGCTATCGTGGCACGCTGGAGCTGATCGCCGCTCCAGGGTATACGACCGACGAGAGTCAGCCCACACTACTTCGCCCCATACGTCGGCGGACAACCTCACGCGCCAGCAGAGTAAGGAACCGCGGATCATGCTTCAAGTGCCGGCGCCACAGCCGGCGGGGCTCCTGAGCTAGGCGAAAGGCCCACTCGAGACCGATGCCGTGCGTCCAGCGCGGCGCCTCTTTGGTGCGGCCGCCCAACAGGTCGAACGCCGCACCAACACCCATCATCACGCATGGTAGCCGGTCGCGATGGGCGACCATCCAGCGTTCCTGCTTCGGACAGCCCAAGCCTACGAGCAGGAGCTGCACGCCGGCCTCGCGGATGCGTACCACAACCTCGTCGTCTTCCGCGGACGTGAGCGGGCGGAACGGCGGCGCCCAAGCGAATGGCACAGCTAGACGGGGGTAGTCGCGCGCAAGTGCCGCGAGGAACACCGGCAGCGTCTCGTCGGAGCCTCCGTACAGACCGAGACGCCAGCCGCGCCGCTCGCCCTCCGTAAGCAGACGCACGATCAGATTCGGGCTCACCCTTACCCGGCGTTGCTGCGGCACACCCTGGAGCCGCAACGCCCATACCATCGGCTGGCCGTCGGCCACCACCAGGTCGGCGCTGTTCACCACCTGTTGGAAGGCGGCATCGTCCCGCGCTTCCATGACCATGTGCACGTTGGCGGCGCAGATCATTCGCTGACTGCCTGAAGAACCGGCGGCGGCGCCCGATTGAACCGGGTTCCCAGCCTCCGTCACCCAGCGGGCGATCGCCTCCGCCGCCTGGTCGAACTCGGCATGATCGACGTGCATGCCGAGGACGAGCGGGCGCTGCGGAGACCCGAGCGCGCTCACCGACGAATCCGCCGGATCCGGGAGGCAAGAGACGTCATGATCGCCCCGCGCGCTCCGTGGAAGACCCGGAGACGGCGTACGCGAGAGCCGCGCGGAAGCTCTCGGCCATGGCGGCGAAGGTAGTGCCGGCCACCCTCCCCCTCGCGTTCTCGACGAGCTCGCTGGCCAAGGACGGCGAAGTGAGGATGCGACGCAACGCAGCGGCCAAGGCCGTTGCGTCGCGTTCCGGAACAACCAGCCCCGTTACTCCGTCCCACACCAACCCGCCCGCCGCCGCGCCAACCGCGTCGCTCGCTACGACCGGCACGCCGGAGCACATAGCCTCATTTGCCGCTAGCCCCCACACTTCCTTAATCAACGGTGTCGTGACCGACGGCATCGCCAAGACATCCGCGGCTCTGTACACGGCAGGCATTTGCTCAGGCTTGAGCCCGCCCGCCAGATACAGGTCTACGTCGAGCTTCTCGGCGAGACGCCGCATGCCTGCCTCAAGCTTGCCCGTACCGACCACCACGACAACCGGCCTGAGGTCTCGCAGCTGTGCCGCCGCCTCGATAAGAACGTCGACACCTTTCTCGGGTGAGAGTCGCGCCACAGCAAGGACCAGAGGCCGATCGGCTGCGCCAGCGGCGCTACGGAACCCTTCGGCCTCGGCAGTCGGCGGATCCTCGTAGAAGAAATCGTTGTCAATCGCAAGCTCGGCCACAAACACTTTGTCGGCCTCAGCGCCCTGAGCGATCACGTGCCGTGCGATGTTCTCGCCGGAAGCGATGATGGCATCTGCGTGCCGATAGATGTACCGGACGAGCGGTCTGGTCACACGGTGAAAGCCGGTCGTGGGATGCGACCAGATCTCCGTCCAGAGAATGAAGGGCTTGCGACGCAGCTTGGCGGCAGCGTAGGCAAGAGGTACTTCGAGACGCCCGTTGATGCATTTGATCAAGACATCGTACTCACGCGTCAGGAGCGCCTTCGCCAGCCCAGGGTTCACGCGTATCTTCGGAAGAATCTCGCGCCCAACGATGGTCTCGCTCCTGTAGCGCCCCTCGCTCACGCCCAGGTGCCGTTGCCAGTACTCCTCGTCGCCACGCGAGAAGAAGATGATCTCCATACCCAGTTCACGTTGGAGGATCTCGAAGAGCGGGACGCGGTAATGGGCGGCGAAGTTGAAGACGAGGAGCGGTTTCATGTGCTCATACCGCTCCGCCGGCCGAGGTACCGCCGCCGTAGCGCCCCCCCGACAACTCGCAGCGTGTCGAGAACGAGGAACGTAGGCAGTGCCGAACGTGGACACACCAGACGCGCGAAGTTGAACCTGTGCCGGAGACTATTGGCCGAGCGAATATCCCAGAAGCTGCGCAAGAAAGTCGGCAGATCGGCGCTGTCCGGGCTGGCGTGGATCCCCGTCGCTTGCGTCATCGTAATGAGTCGCGTGCGGTAGTCCACGAACACCCCAACGCCACGCCTCCTCGCACGGAGAGTGAACTCGTAGTCGGCTGCATAGTGCGGCAGCTGCTGAGCCGCGTACAGGCCGATATCCGCGAACACCGGGAGCGGGATGAGCGTGCCACAACCGGAGAGCGCATCGGAGGCAACCAGTCCGCGGCTTTCCACTCGCAGTGCGTCCTCGCCGCGTCCTAAGGCCAGGTACCGGCCGGTGAACCAGTTGATTCGTACACCCCCGTCGACGATCGTGCGGCCATCACGATCGTGCACCACGAGCGAGCCCACGATGGCACCGGGACACTGGCGCGCGCCGGCTACCAGCGACGCGAGATACGAGGGGCCAAAGACCGTGTCGTTGTTCAGCGTGAGCACCATGTCGTCTGGACCTCCGCGACGCAGCGCCCATTCCACACCGAGATTGGTAGCCCTTGTCCACCAGCTCTCGCTATCCGTACCGAGCAGAGCGGCCTCGACGTACTCAGCCGCCACCAGCTCGGGCGTACCGTCGCGTGAGTCGCTGTCGACCACGATGGGCGTGAAGTCGCGGAACGACTGCGCTCTGAGCATGTCGAGGCAGGCCCGCGTGTACTCCAGACGATTGTGAACGGGAATCACAACGAAGATCTTCATTGCCTACCAGTGTACCGAAGTGCGCGCCGCTTGCACACGCTCAGGATCCTCCGCAACAATACACGTATGAAACCCATCGCAGCCGCCGCCGAACGTGAGAGACGGACGGGTTGGCTGGATCAGCTCCATGTATCGGTGGCCGGACCCCTCCGGACCAAGCCGCTCGCCGGCTTGCTGGAAGGAGATACCTCCATCCTGCCGGAGGGGCAGGGCGGTACCCCCGTCTGGCAGCTCGTCAGCGATCTGGTTCAGCGCGGACAGCGTGTGTCGGCCGTCACGCTCGATACCGCCGCCAGCCAATCAGTCGTCGCTGCAGGACCTCGCCTCCGCGTCGTCTATGGCCCCTATCGGGCGAGGCACCGCATGCGCGACCTCATGGCCGCCGAACGTCGAGCGGTTCGCGATGGTCTCGCTCAGCTACAACCTGATCTTGTACATGCCCACTGGTGCTATGAGTACGCCCTGGGGGCTTTGGCTTCCGGGCTGCCCACGCTGATCACAGTGCGAGATTGGGCCCCGGCGATCGTCAGACTCATGGATGCCAAATACCGCCCCTACTGGACCGGGCGGGCGCTCATGTACTTCGCCACGCTAGCCCGCGGGCGGTTCCTCACGGCTCCCTCGCCCTACATCGCGAAGCGCATACGCCGCTTCACCCGCGGAGCGATCGAGGTAGTCCCCAACGGACTCGTGGACGAGCTCTTCAGCCGGTCACAGTCCGGTAGCGACTCCGATGACCGTCCCAGGGCACTCCACCCTGTCCTCCTCTCGGTCAACAACGGCTTCTCGCCGTTCAAGAACGTCCATCGCCTCCTGGAGGCCGTGCGGGCGGTCAGGCAGCGCGGCGTGGACTGCGAGCTCCACCTCGCCGGCGTCGACTACGCCGCGGGCGAGCGCTGTGAGGTCTGGGCGCGAGAGCGACGCCTCGCGGACGGCGTCAGGTTCCTAGGACCGCTCAGCAGAGACGAGGTCCTCACGTGCATGCGAGACGCCGCGGTTTTGGTTCACCCCTCCCGTGAGGAGTCGTTCGGCATGACGCTGGTGGAAGCCATGGCACAGGGCACACCCGTGATCGCCGGCGCGCGTTCGGGAGCCGTACCCTGGGTACTAGACGGCGGCAAGGCAGGAGTGCTGGTCGACGTCGAGGACCCACGCGCCATCGCTAGCGCCATCTCGGATCTGTTGGCGAGCTCGCCGCGAAGAGAGCAACTGGCCACCGCCGGTTATCGACACGCGTGGGCCAACTTTCGGCAGTCGCAAGTTACCGATCAGTTCTTGGGCATCTACCGCTGCGTTCTCAGCGAGAACGGCAGACAATAGCTTTGAGCCTCCTCTTCTCCATCAAGTACATACGGGGACTAGCCGTCAGGCTGCAGGGCATTGCGTTCCGCGTGAGGTATGGCCGCCATGCTCATGGTCGTCTGCGGGTATTCGGCTGGCCAATCATCCAGTTTGCCAAGGGGTCCACCGTGAGCATCGGCAGCAACGTGATGCTCGTATCACACAGCCGGTTCAGCGAGCCTGGCGTGAGCCACCCGTGCGTTCTTCGTACCCTGACCCCACAAGCGATGTTGACCATAGGACATGACGTGGGTATGAGCGGTATCACCGTATGCGCTGCGGACCACGTGATGATCGGCGATGAATGTCTGCTCGGCGCCGACGTGTTCATTTCCGACACCGACTTTCACCCGATCACGCCGAGCGAGCGAAGGTATCGCACCAGTGGAATACGGCACGCTCCTGTGGAAATCGGCAGCAACGTCTTTGTCGGTGCTCGCTCCATGATCCTGAAGGGCGTGACGATCGGTGACAACGCCGTCATTGCCGCCGGCAGTGTGGTGACCGCCGATATACCCGCCAAGTCGATTGCCGCGGGTGTACCCGCACGAGTGATTGGTTCTGTCGATGAATGAGAGAGGCAGAGCCCTGCCACCATGCAGTTCCGCAAGCCCGCGCCGCCTGCAGGCGCAAGGAGTTTTTCACCGTGAGCCACTAGGCATCATCGCACGCGTCCGCATGACGGAGAGGCTGCTCAGAGAGGAGGCCGCAAGGTGAACAGTCTGCGCGGTGTCGTCGTTGGCGTCGGCAACATGGGTCGCCACCACGCACGGATCATCGCCGAGACGGCAGGGACCGAGCTGGTCGCCGTCGTCGACCCCGATCCTGTCGCCAGAGAGACCGCCGCACGGCGATACGGCTGCGCCGCGCACGAACAACTGGCGACAGTTGGGATGTTCGACTTCGCCGTCGTCGCCGTTCCAACCGCCCACCACGAAACAGTGACCCTCGAGATCTTTGAACGTGGAGCCTCTGTCCTCATCGAGAAACCACTCGCGCCGACGATCGAGGGGTGCCTTCGTCTCGCAACGGCAGCCGAACACGCGGGTGTCGTGCTGGCCATCGGCCACGTCGAGAGATTCAACCAAGCTATCCACCTCTTGCGAGAACGCTTGCAGCGCCCTCGTCTGCTTCAGTTCGAACGCCTCTCCCCCCGGACAGAACGTACGTCCGACAGCGTGGTCATGGATCTCATGGTCCACGATCTCGACTTGGCATGCCACCTCACGGCAGAGGAGCCACTCACCGTGGACGCGGCAGGATCAGCTGTCTACTCGCGGAGCCTGGACTTCGCGTGCGCACACCTCGTGTTTCCCTCAGGCTGCGTAGCGGCGCTCATTGCCTCGCGCATCACGCACGACAAGATCCGGAGAATCGCGGTCTCCACCGATACCGAGTTCCTGATCGCCGACGCGCTGCGGCAAGACGTGGCCGTCAAGCGTGAGACGAGCGTCGAGTTTCCGGATAACGCCCAGGCCTGGTACCGCCAGGCGAGCATCGTCGAGGTGCCCCGACTGGGGCCAGGGATCGAACCGCTGAAGGCCCAGTTCAGCGCGTTTGTCGACGCCCTTCGCGAAGAGGGGCCGAACATGGTACCCCCCTCAGAGGCCATGCTCGCGGTACGTCTCGCCCTCGACATCGAGAGGCGCGTATCGCAAGCTCAGTGGTCCTGAGCAGCTAGAGTTGTTCGAACGGCAGCCAGGGATTTCGAGGAGCGTCGACCACCCCGCCGCGTACTGACTCCAGCGCTTGAACCATGTAGCGCAGCGCGAAGCGCATGGAGAACCGCGAGAGCGCCAGGCCACGCGCGATCTCGCCGATAGCGTCGAGCTCTCGCTGAGAGAGCGAGAGCAGCTCCTTGGTCGTGGCTAGCGCGTGATCTTCGTCGCGGAAGAAACGGAGGGGAGGCCGCTCGCCGAAGAGCAGTTCGCTGCCCCGTAGCGCGCTGTGCACCACCGGCACGCCCGACGACATGGCGATGGGCAGCCGATTGGAGAAACTGTACGGGGCGTTCAGATTCGCGTTGGCCAAGACGACCCGACCGCGTGCGTACGCCCGCGTCTGCTCCTCGAATGGAACGCCCCCGTGGGCGGATGCTCCAGACCACCCCTCGCCGAAGACCGCGAACCGGGCTCCGAACTCTCGAGAGAACCGGCGCACCAACCGGACGCGTTCGCGCGCGCCGGGCATAGTCCGGAAGGGAACACGGCTGCTCACTCGGTTACCGATGATAACCACATCGAACTCCGGGGAACGCCGCGGGGCAACGTCCACGCCAAAACGATACTCATCGGTCACCGACGGCACATACCGGATATCCCCGCACCCCACGCGGCGGAGCTGTTTGAGCACACGGAGGCGTGCCGGGAAGAAGAGAACGTCGCACTGCGGGAATAACTCCCACTGCGTCGCGGGCAGCGGCTTATACCAGCCGCAGTACGCATCGCCCTCGCGATGGCCTAAGGCGGGTCGCGACGGCAGGCGGCGCAGGTGAGCGATCACCTCTTTGGGCACCGGCAAGCCCTCCGCGTGCGACCACAAGATCACCGTTGCGTCCAGCGTTCGCGCCGCGTCCACTGTCGCCGTGTTCACTTCGTCGGAGCTGTGGCCCAGAGAGAGCAGCGCAAGGAATGGGATGATCGTCGCCGCCTCGAGGACCCCCTCTCCCATTAGTGCGTCAACAGCTCGGCGCACGTCGCTGTGACTCCCTGGGACTTCCTCATTGAGAAGGAGGAGGAGCCGCGTTGGTCGAACAGACGATACCTGGTTCATCGAGAAGACGCGCGCATAGGTCAGTAGTCAACCCCTTCCACAGAGCCGGCGCGTCGCATGAGCCATGCCCCTGGACCCTCATAATCACGGCCGTATCCCGCGTCAGCGAGCCGACGGCGAATCTCCCGCCACACCCGCCCGCCGCCCAGCTTAGTCACCGCGACGAGAAGAAGCGCGCCACCGAGCACGGCCTGCACGAGGAGCACGAGCCAAGTGGGCCACGCGATGGCATCGAGGCCAGCGTGGATACCGAACAGGGCGAGCGCCATCATCACTCCCGCTGCCACGCCAACCGCATACGCCCCGAGCAGTTCACGTGCCCGTAGCGCCAGGAGTTTGCACATCACGATCTGGTATGCCAAGTGAGTCGCCAGCTCCGAGATGGCGAGGGAGGCGGCGATGCCTACGACTCCGTAACGAGTCATCGTGCTCAAGAGCGCGGTGAGGCAGACGATGCGACCGAGGGTTAGCGTGATCTTGGTGTTCAGCGTGGCGGTCGCCTCGCAGAGTATGGCGCCGAAGTGCGTCAAAAGCGAGAACGGCACCGCCAGCGCGAGCACTCCCAACACTGGCACGGCGCCCCCCCACTGCCTCCCGAGCAGCGTGCCCACTACCTCGTGAGCGGCGGCCGCTGCCCCCCACGACACCGGCATGGCGAGAGCGGCCGCCACGGTGATCGTGGACACGTACACGGCCTTCAGCCGTGCGCGCTCGTTCTGAATGCGGCTGTACGCGGGCATCAGCACACGAGAGAGGCTCGTCGTGAGGTAGTAGAGCGGCAGGTTGGCGAGGTTCGTAGCGCGCGAGTACAGGCCGGTGACGCGTACCCCGAGGAAGTGGCCCACCCACAGCGTGTCCAGGTTGCTGCCGATGAACTCGCCGAAGCCGATGAGCGACACACGGCCGCCGAAGGAGTAGATCGACCTGAGCGAGTCGCCAGCTAGGCCGAAGCCGATGTCCTTACGGCACAGGACTAGATACGCAACCGCGGCCAGCGCCGATTGCACCAGCGAGGCGGCCACCAGACTCCAGGCGCCAAACCCCAGCACGGCCAGCAGCAGTCCCACCAGCGCGTAGCCTAAGACGAAGCTGACGATCTCGGTGAGGGCGATCGCCCTGAAGGCGAAACGCCGGCGGAGAAGCGCTTGCGTCACCGCCATCGGACCGCCGAGCACGAACGTCAGCGCCAGGACACGCGTCACAGTAACCACGCCTCGCGTGTCGGGGAACAGCAGAGCCGCCAGGGGCGCCAGGGCCGCGAACAGGCCACCGAACACGGCGCCAATGATCAGGGAGGACGTGAAGGCGCTGTGTACATCCCGCGTCGTGAGCTCGGCACGCTGGACAACGGCCTGGCCGGCGCCCATTTGCGCGAAGCACTGGCCGAAGCGCAGAAACACGCTCGCCATAGCTACTACACCGAAGGCGCTCGGCGTCAGCAGGCGAGCGAGCACGGCCGTCACCCCGATCTGCAGGATGGCATTCACGAAGGTGGACGTGTAGCTCCACTTCAAGCCGTGGAGGGTAGCCGCCGTGAGTCCTTGCCGCTTGCCCTGGTTCGGATCGGCCGACTGAGCACCCGCCATCTCACCGGCGCAAGCGCCGCCGGAACAGTCGCTGTTAGCCAAGTCCCGTGAGGACGTACGGGCGGTTACTGCGTTCGAAGGCGACGACTCGCCGCAGCCCTTCGCGCAGGGAGACCGTCGGCTCCCAGCCCAGCAACTCTCGTGCCCGCGAGATGTCTGGCTGTCGTACCTTAGGGTCGTCCATGGGCAGCGCCGAGTAGACGATCTCGCTCCGGCTGTCCGCGACGTCGATGACCGTCTCGGCCAGTTCGGTGAGCGTGAGCTCCGCAGGATTGCCGAGATTCACGGGCTCGTGCTCTCCGCTCGTGGCCAGACGGTAGAGCCCCTCCATCAGGTCGTCTACGAAGCAGAAGCTGCGCGTCTGCGAGCCGTCGCCAAACACGGTGAGCGGCTTGTCGGCCAGTGCCTGGCATACGAACGTCGGCACGGCGCGGCCATCGTTGGGACGCATGCGCGGACCGTACGTGTTGAAGATGCGCGCGATGCACGTGTCTACACCCTGCTGACGATGGTAGGCCATGGTCATAGCCTCCGCGTAGCGCTTCGACTCGTCGTACACGCCGCGCGGTCCAATTGGGTTCACATTGCCCCAGTACTCCTCGGGTTGGGGATGGACCAGGGGATCGCCATAGACCTCGCTGGTAGAGGCGAGCAGGAAGCGAGCGCGTTTGAACTTCGACAGGCCGAGCGCGTTGTGCGTGCCGTACGAACCAACCTTGAGCGTGTGCAGCGGCAGACGCAGGTAGTCGATGGGACTGGCCGGGCTGGCGAGGTGATAGACGTAATCGACGCGCTCCTGGACATCCACGTGCTCCACGCAGTCGACGTTGCGGAAGTCGAAAGCGTCGTCGCGCAGATGCTCGATGTTCTGCAGCGATCCCGTGTCCAGGTTATCGAGGCAGATAACGCGGTGGCCTTTCTCGAGCAGATATTCGCAGAGATGCGACCCCAAAAAGCCGGCCCCTCCCGTAACAACCGCCGTCTTCACGCTGACTCCCTTCCGCATCCGCTCGCGGGACGCCCCTCCCCGCAGCACTTTCCTGCTCTAGTACGCGCCCCTTGCGCCAGCTACACTGGCCACCGTCTTGGCCAGAATGCGCAGGTCGAGCCACGGCGACCAGCCGTCGATGTACGCCAGGTCGAGCTCGATCATGCGGGCGAAACTCGCGTCGCTGCGCCCGTTGACCTGCCACATGCCCGTGATGCCCGGCAGCACGACGTGGCGGAGCTTGTGCCAGTCTTCCATGAGCTCGTTGTCGCGCAGCGGCAGCGGACGAGGACCCACCAGGCTCATCTCGCCGCGCAGCACGTTCAAGAGCTGTGGCAGCTCGTCCAAGCTCGTCTTGCGCAGTACACGGCCTACGCGTGTAACCCGCGGGTCGTCCTTGAGCTTGAAGATAGCGCCGTCGGCCTCGTTGTGCGCCTCGAGCGAAGCCTGCAGCCGCGATGCATCGGCGCGCATGCTGCGGAACTTGTAGCAACGGAACACCCGCTGCCCAAGGCCGACCCGGTCGTCGATGTAGAAGACCGGCCCGCGCGAGTCCAGCTTGATGGCCACCGCGATGAGTACGGTCAGCGGCAGGGTGAGCAGGAGGAGCGCGGCGGCGAGCAGGAGCTCGCCGCCGCGCTTCAGAATCCAGCCGAGCGCATTGTGCTCTCTCGGCGCCGAGACGAACAGCGCAGCGGCGCCTCGGGCATCAGGCTGATGAGCTCGTCTCTGAAGCGCAGGTCGGCATTCGACACCTTGAGGCTGAGTTTGTGGCGACGGCACAGCCGGATCATCTCCAGCAGATGTCCGCGTTCCACTCGGGTGTCGATCACTACCAGCTCGTCGGGATGCTCGCGCACTACGATGTTCTCCAGCTCGGCGAGCTCTCCCAAGACACGCGTTCCAGTCTCCACTCGCCGGCGTCGCCCTCGCCGTTCGCTCTCCACGATGCCCAACACGTTCATTCTGGCCGCGCACGAGGAGTACCGCCGCATGCTCTCGGCGAACGCGGGCAGTGCCCGCAGCGACCCAACCAGTACCGCGCGCTTGCTCTCCGGGTCGAAGCCGAAGACCACGTGCAAGCCCGCGTCGTACAGGCCGCGCAGCAGGAAGGCGAACCCGGTCGCGAACACCCAGACCGCCACCATGCCGCCGAGACTCCACGGATCGACCACACCCCAGATACCGACGATCCCCACCAGTACCCACAAGGCGCCCCACAGCGCGCGGCGTGGCTGCTGCCGCTTCTCACGTAGGCCGTAGAGACCGTTGACGGCCAGCAAGGAGAAGACGCTCACGAGGAGGACGACCAGCAGGAACGGCGATGGCCTCGACAGCCGGTGACCCGCCAGCAGCCACGCCACACGCGCGGCTTCCATAGCGGCGACGATCGCGATGCCATCGACCAAGCACAGCGCTCCGACGCTGGCGGCGCGACGCAGGAGATAGCGCCATGGCACGGACCATGGCGCCAAGATCTCGGGGGCGCGAACATCGCGGTCGAGCAGTACTTCGCGGACAGGCACGGTTCTCCGGATCCCCCACCCTCAACCCGCGAAGCCGTTGAACCCCGCGGACGTCCAATTCCGAACTTGACGGCACCCTGAATATGAAACGGGTCCCATTGTACTATAGTTGTCGGCCTATATGACGGAGGACTCCATCGCCCAGAGATCACTTTTTGTCATCCTCACTTCGTCACCTCGCGTCACTTCGACAGGGAGCCCGGCACCCCTCCACGAACCCGAGTGTTACAGCGCCGCAGGAAAGTCCACTTGGGAGGCGGCTGCTCGATAACGTAGAATGCCCCTGCTCTACTGCGTTGACCAAACGTACGAGGGGGGTCTTAACCGCACCGTGGAAACAGCACACCATCACCTCTCAAGTCACCCCTCAAGCTCCTAGCCCCTTCCTAGGCTCTTGGCATACTCGAACACAGACGAGCTCGATACCATGACCCTACGGGATGCCCTGCGGGTCATAGGGCAGTGGAAGTGGCTCATCCTCGCGTTTCTCGTGCTCACCACCACCGCCGCCGCCGTCTTCTCCGTCAGCCGGACCCCTCAGTACACGTCGGCGGTACAGCTCAAGTACGAGAAGCAAGTCGATATCTCCAACCCTCTGGGCGACACCGGCAGGCTGAGCTCCGATCAGATCAATCTGGAGCTGCAGAGCGTCGCCAGTACTATGGGTAGCGCCGAGATTAAGGGTCGTGTGGCCGGGGTCCTTGGGATGGCCGCCGGCGATCCTCAACTCGACGTGACAACCGAGGTGATCGCCAACACCAGCGTGATACGGGTAGAGGCTGCGCACACCAACCCTTCGCGAGCGGCGCGCATCGCCAACGCATTCGCCACGCAGTTCATCGAGAGCAATAAGGAGATCGAGCGCGAGCGGCTCCAGCAGGCCGAGTCGGTCATCAAGACCAAACTGAAGGCCTACGACAACCCCGCCACCCATACTTCGGCGGACTACATCCTGCTGCAGCAGCGGTTGCGCGACCTGCAGATCGCCGAGGCCACCGTCACCGGTAACTACCGCGTGATCGCCGCGGCCACGCCGTCCTCGTCGCCCTCGTCGCCTAAGCCGCTACGAGACGCCGGCCTCGGCTTAGCGGTGGGCGTCTTCGGTGGCATCGGACTGGCGTTCCTGCTCGAGCAGTTGAATACGCGACCCCGCTCTCACCGCGAGGTGGCCGAGGTGCTGGGGATGCCCGTCGTCGGTCGCGTGCCCCGCCTTTCCAAGAACACGCTGAAGAGCGGCCCGCTGGTGGCCATGCACGATCCAGAGAGTAGCGTCGCCGAATCGCTGCGCGTATTGCGCAGCAACCTCGACTTCCTCACCCTCGATCAGAAGGTGTCGACCGTGCTGGTCACCAGCCCCATGCAGGGCGAGGGCAAGTCGCTCACCGTGTGCAACCTGGCGGTCACGCTGGCCATGGGCGGACGCAAGGTAGTCGTTATCGACGCAGACCTCCGGCGGCCCATGCTACACAAGTACCTGGGGCTGCAGAACACCGTCGGCCTCTCCAGCGTGATCGCCGGCCGTACGCCGCTCTTCGAGGCGCTGCAACGCTGTACCCTACCGATCCTCAGCTGGAGCCCCAACGGCGACGGCACCGCTCCAGAGCCCGGCCAGGCCGATCTCGAGGCGAGAGCAAGCGCCGACAGAGCCCCGCGCCTGTACGTGCTCACCGCCGGGCCGTTGCCCCCCAACCCCGGGGAGCTCATCTCCTCACAACGCTTCGAGGCCATCCTGGCCAAGTTGCTCAGCAACTCGATCATCGACTTCGTGCTCATCGACACGCCGGCTTTCCTGCCAGTTGGCGATGCCGCCGCGCTCGCGACCAAAGTCGACGGCATGTTCGTGCTCGTCAACATGCAGAGCATCACCCGCCCCCTGCTCGCCGAGGTGCGCGATTTCCTCGCCCCACTGCCCTGCCGCAAGCTCGGCATCATCGCCGTGCACGAAGAGGTCAAACGTGGCGACTACTACCGCTACCACTACGACAAGCACGGCGAGAAAAAGCAGGGCGAGAGCAAGCGGGTGAGGGGCAGGAAGAGAGGGGCGTAGCCAACGGGGTAGCCGACCGGGCTGCTACGGCTCGGGTGGTGTACACCCCTCTGCTTCGTGTAGGCGAAGACGCACGTCGAGGGCACGTTCGGGCCGGAATCGCTGGATCCGCCACGGTGAGCTCGGAGGAAGGCTCGCCCGTATAGCGCTCAGATCGCCGTCGGCGTGCAGCGAGGGCACGTGGGTCGTGCGAAACTCATGGTCGACATCGGCGTCGGCGATCATCTGGATGCTCTCTCGGATGTCGGCCACGCGGACGCCCACGCCACTCAATCGCCGGTACGCCTGATCGCGTAGCGGCGCTTTCACGTCCATGGCCACGTAGTCGACGAGCCGTGCGCCGAACAGCGCGCGGAGCATCCCCGGGTTGCTGCCGTTGGTATCGAGCTTCACGCGAAAACCCAGCGCGCGAAGGCGTTCGAGGACAGCGGGCAACACGGCGTGGATCGTCGGTTCGCCTCCGCTCACCACCACGCCGTCTAGGTACTGACGGCGGCTCTCCAAGAACCGCCACAGCTCCTCGTTCGGCACGAGGTCACCGGCCGCGGCGAGCGCCACCAGTTGGCCGTTATGGCAGTACGGGCAGCGGAAGTTGCAGCCTTGTGTGAATACCGTGGCCGTGACGCACCCGGGGTAGTCGCTCAGGCCGAAGCGCTGCAGGCCGGCGATCGGCAGGTCGCTCATGCCAAGGTGAACAGGCGACGAGCGGCGTACTCCGCCTGTTTGCCCTCGTTCCACTGGTCGACTGGGCGCAGATAACCGACGACGCGCGAGTAGACTTCGCAGCGCGCGTCGCAGCGCGGGCAGTTCACCTGCTCCCCCGCAAGGTAGCCGTGCTCGGGGCACACCGAAAAGGTCGGCGTCACCGTAAAGTACGGCAGCGTGTACCGCTGGCAGACCGTACGCACAAAGCTCTTTACCGCCGCCGGGTCGGGAGCGGCCTCGCCAACGAACGCATGGAGCACGGTGCCCCCGGTGTACCTGCTCTGCAGCATGTCTTGCCGCTCGAGCACCTCGAAGACATCGCTGGAGTAATCCACCGGGAGCTGGCTCGAGTTCGTGTACAGAGGCACAGGGCCACGCATGGCCGCCACGCGCATGTCTGGGTAACGCTCGGCGTCGAGGCGCGCGAGACGGTAGCCAGCGCCCTCCGCCGGCGTCGCCTCGAGGTTGTAGAGATTCCCCGTCTGCTGCTGGAAGCCGGTGAGGCGCTCACGCATGAAGTCGAGCACGCGGCCGGCGAAGGCGGTCCCGGCCGCGCTGCCGATGTCGCAGCCGAGCAGATTCACACACCCCTCGTTCAGGCCGACCAGTCCCACGGTGGAGAAGTGATTGTGCCAGTAACTGCCGAAGCGCCCCTTTACGTCGCGCAGGTAGAACCGCGCATAGGGGTACAGCCCCTTCTCGCTGAAACGTTCCAGCACCTTGCGCTTCGTCTGCAGGCTGGTGGCGGCAACCTCCATCAGCTCGCCGAGCCAACGCAGGAAGTCCTGCTCATCGGCGGCCAGATGGCCCAGCCGCGGCATGTTGATGGTAACCACACCGATGGATCCGGTCAGCGGATTCGCGCCGAACAAGCCGCCGCGGCGCTCCAGCGTACGCAGATCCAAGCGCAGGCGGCAGCACATGGAACGCGTATCCTCTGGCCGCATGTTCGAGTTCACAAAGTTGGCGAAGTACGGGATGCCGTACTTGGCGGTCACCGTCCACAGCTCCGACAGCGTCTCGTCTTCCCAGTCGAACTCCTTGGTGATGTTGTATGTGGGGATCGGAAAGGTGAACACCCGGCCCCGGGCATCGCCCTCCGCCATAACCTCCAGGAAGGCGCGGTTGAACATGTCCATCTCCGCCTGGAAATCGGCGTACGTGGCATTCGTCGGCTGGCCACCCACGAGCGCCGCCTCGCGGGCGAGGTTGGCAGGCGGCCGGAGATCCAGCGTGATGTTGGTGAACGGCGTCTGAAAGCCGACTCTCGTCGGCACGTTGAGGTTGAAGACGAACTCCTGCACGGCCTGCTTGACCTCCGCGTAGCGCAGGCCGTCGTGGCGAATGAACGGCGCGAGCAACGTGTCCAGGTTAGAGAACGCCTGCGCGCCCGCGGCCTCGCCCTGGAGTGTGTAGAAGAAGTTCACGATCTGGCCAAGCGCGGAGCGAAAGTGCCGCGCCGGAGCGCTCTCCGCCTTGGCCCGCGCACCTCGAAAGCCGGTGCAGAGCAGGTCGCGGAGGTCCCAGCCGACACAGTAGACGGAGAGCTGGCCGAGGTCGTGTACGTGCAGCGCGCCACTGCGATGCGCCGCGCGCAGCTCCGGCGAGTAGATGCGACGGAGCCAGTACTCCTTGCTCACCTCGGCGGCCACGTAGTTGTTCAAACCCTGGAGCGAGAACGCCATGTTGCTGTTCTCGCGCACACGCCAGTCGAGTTGCTCGAGGTAGCCATCGATACGCTGGAGGTCGGCGGCCGCCGCGATCTCGCGTATCCGGGTGTGCTGGTCGCGGTACAGGATGTACGCCTTGGCGGTCCGCTTGAAGACGGAGGTCAGAAGGACGTCCTCGACGCAGTCCTGAATACCCTCCACGCTGGGTGTTTCACCCACGGGCAGGGCCAGTTGCGCCACCGCCAACGCGCGTCCCGCGAGCTGACGGGCGACGGGCTCACCATACTCACCCGTCGCCTCGCCAGCCTTGCGGAGCGCCGCGACGATCTTCTCGATCTCGAAGGGCACCAGGCGACCGTCGCGCTTGCGGATCTCGCGAAACGGCGGTGGCCAAACCTGAGGGAGCGTCTGGTTTTGGCTCTGCGCCTGCGTCGTCGTACTCACCGGTCGCCTCCTGGTCCCCGCGGACCTTCGTGCGGCCACCACGGTGGAGGCAAGCGGATGACGCGTACGGGCGACACCCGGACCTGCCCTCCCCGCGAAAGGCCGCAGCCGAGAATGCCGTGCCGACGGCAGGTCTTCGGACTTGCAGGCAACACCCGCCTCTCCGTGGCGGGCACCTACTGGCCGTTGCTTCCCAGCCCCCAGGGGGACCAGTGCGAGGTACGGCGGTCGTTCCTGCTTACCGCTGCGGGGCAGTCCCGGATTCTCACCGGGTTCCCTCTTGCGCTGCTCGTTCCGAGCAACCGTCAGCAGTGCTCACCCTATTCTGTGGTTCGCATCCGGTCAAGACCCTACATATTGTGGTTCCAGGCTGAGACGTGCCGGTAGGGAAGCAGCTGCCTTGGCGAGGGGCGGGTCCCTTGACTCAGGAACCCGCCCCTCGAGGCAGGCTTCAGACGGCGAACGGCTGGCGACGCAGGTACTTGCCCGCTCCGTCCCTGCCAACCCACTTCCCATCTGCGACCACCACCTGGCCACGGGAGAGTACCGTCTTCACCGCACCTTTGACCGCCACGCCTTCATACGGCGTGTAGTCCACGTTCTGCAGTTGGTTCGTCGCGCTGATAACCCAATCCGCGGTGGGGTCGAAGACGACCACGTCGGCGTCGCTCCCCGGAGCGATGACGCCCTTCTGGGGATACAGGCCGAAGAGGCGCGCGGGCATGCTGCTGAACACGTCGACCATTCTGCTCATGTCGAGCTCACCGGCGACCACGCCCAGCGTGTGCAAGAGGAAGAGGCGATGCTCCACGCCCGGAGCGCCGTTGGGAATCTTGTGGAAGCCTTCCACCAGCCCCAGCTCCTTCTGCCCCTTGTAGTTGAAGGGCGCGTGGTCGCTGGCGACGGTCGCGAGATCTCCGCTGCGAAGCCCAGCCCAGAGGTCAGGCCAGTTCGCCTTATCACGCAGCGGTGGCGAGCACACGAACTTGGCGCCCTCGAACCCGGGAACGTTGAAGTTCTCGTCGCTCAGCGCGAGGTACTGCGGACACGTTTCGGCGTAGACAGGCTGGCCCTTATCCCGAGCCGCCCGTACCTCGTCCAGCGCCTTGGTGCAGCTCAGGTGCACGATATAGATCGGAGCGCCGGCGATCTCCGCGAGTTTGATGGCGCGGCTGGTGGCCTCGGCCTCCGCCTCAGGCGGCCGCGTGGGCACGTGGTACTTAGGCGCCGTCTTGCCAGCCGCCACGTACTCCTTCACGAGGACGTCGATCACATCGCCGTTCTCCGCGTGCACGCTGACGAGCGCGCCGCACTCCTTCCCCTTCCGCAGCGTGTTGAGAAGGGTGGAGTCGTCGATCATGATGCCGCCCTTGTAGGCCATAAAGAGCTTGAGGCTGGTCACACCTTCCTCAACCAGCTTGGGGATCTCGGCCATGGCCGCATCGGTGAGGTCGGTGACGGCCACGTGGAGCCCGTAGTCGACGCACACATCGCCGTCGGCTTTCTCTCTCCAATCCTGGTACGTCTTCATGAGAGAGTCGCCTTTGGCCTGGAGGGCGAAGTCCACCAAGGTGGTCGTCCCGCCCACCGCGGCGGCCTTGGTGCCCGTCTCGAACAGCTCGCACGTCACCGTCCCCCCGAAGGGCATCTCGCAGTGCGTGTGCACATCGACCCCACCCGGGATCACGTACGCCCCCTGGGCGTCGAGGACCTCCGCATCGTCCCGCGGGAGGCCCGTGCCAATAGCCTGGATTGTCTCACCATCGACGAGCACGTCCGCCCTGAACTGGCTGTCGGAGTTAACGACTGTGCCGTTGATAATGATGCGTTTCATACGTCACCCTCCATCATGTATACGTCGTGCCGCGGCATATCCTCCGCGGACTGCACATCTGAACGCCGATCGGCCTCTGCCCTCTCCATTCCGATGACCGGCCACGCACTCCCCTTCTCACTGCCACCTCCTCAAGGGGCTTGTACTGGCGTGGGAGATCATCGCCCCGATCCGGCCTCGAGACCGGTGAAGGCACCGGGGAAAGAGGCCTGTAGAGCAGCTGTCACAGAGAGCGGCAAGACCCTTCTCAGCTCCCGGCGTCGTACTCCTCCAGGATGGTCGCCAGAACGAGGTCCGCGCCCTGCGCTATCGACTCATACGGCGTGTACTCTTCAGGGCAGTGACTGCGACCGCCGACGGACGGCACGAACACCATGGCGGCATCCGCGATCCGGGCGATCTCTTGCGCGTCGTGCGCGGCCCCGCTCGGCATCTCGAGGTACTCGATACCTCGTCGGCCAGCCACTTCAACGAGAGCCCGGCGCAGACGCGGCGAGAGGGCCACGGGGTTGGACTCGGCCGTCATGCGAACATCGGCCAGCACCTTCCGCTCCTCGGCGATCTGCCGCATGCGTGCCGCTACGCTGTCGCTGATCCGAGCCAGTACGCCGGCATCGCTGTCCCTCAGGTCGATGGAGAACTCCGTGCGCCCGGGGATCACGTTGGCCACATTGGGGCCGTTGGCGATCATCCCGACCGTCCCCCGGGGGGCCCCCGTGGTCAGCGTGGCGCTCTGGTGTTCCACCGCCAGAATGGCCTCTGCGGCAGCCGCCAGCGAATCGGCACGCAGATGCATCGGCGTCGCGCCAGCGTGGTTCGACGTGCCCGTGTACACGACCCTGTACTGACGGATCCCCGTGATCGCCTGCACGATCCCGATGGGCACGTTCGCGGATTCGAGGACCAGCGACTGCTCAATGTGCAGTTCGAAGTAGGCGGCGACGTCGCCGGGGCCCAGGACCACGCGCGTCGAGGATGCCGCCTCCTGGCCGCGCGAGCCGAGCGCCTCGAGGTAACTCACACCGTGCGCGTCCTTGGCCGCGGCCAGATCCTCCAGCGTGAGCCGACCGGTCATCGCCCTGGAGCCGCCGAGGACGCACCCGAAACGGGCCCCCTCTTCCTCGGCAAACACAGTCACCTCGTACGGCCGCGCCAGCCGGTGACCGCTCTCAGCGAGGAGACGAGCGATCTCCACCCCCGCGACTACTCCCGCGACGCCGTCGAACCGCCCGCCGTCCGACACCGCGTCCAGATGCGAGCCAACGGTGACGGCGGGAAGATCCCAGCCGGCGCCAGGCATCCGGAAGCGTGAGTTGCCGTGGATGGTCGTTCGCCTCTCGTAGCCGACTTCGGCGAGTTGGCCGGCGACGTAGTCGACCGCCGACCAGTACTCAGGGGTAAACGTGAGGCGTCCCGTCCCACGGCCGGATGAGCTGAAGCGGGCGATGCGCTCGATATCCCGCTGAATGCGCTCGACCGATGCACTCATGCGACAATCCCTTCGCTCGTGATCGCACTATCGAACGAAGTCCCCCAGCGAGCATATCCCCTCTTGTCGCGTGCCGTCGGACAAGCCCCGCCACATTTATCGTACACCTCTTTTCGCCGAGAGTACTTCCCGCCAGGGGGAGAGTCCCTGCAGTCACACGGAAGAGGCTATGGTGCGGGCTTGATCATGGGAACCATGGTACATAACACCTATCGGACTGACTGATATCCTTTTTTGAGACCATCTTTTGAATAGACAATCTGCCAGAGCTGGTTCCTTCTCGTCCGAAAACCTGCGGCACATGATAGGAGATAGTACGTCCACATACGATAGAAGCGTTCATCATATGTACTCCGGATACTGTGCCAGTTCTCCGTGAAATTTCTATACCACGCCATCAACGTGGAGTCGTAATGGGGTCCGAAGTTATGCCAGTCCTCCAAGACGAAAAGGCCTTCGGCGGCCGCCGTGATCTGCCGCGCGGAGGGGATCATCGAGTTGGGGAAGATGTATCTCGCAATCCAGGGATCGGCAGTGCGACCCGACAAGTTGCGGCCGATGGTATGCAGCAGGAAGAGACCGTCTTCCTCGAGACAGCGACGAACCACCTGCATATAAGATCGATAGTTGGCTACGCCCACGTGTTCAAACATGCCGATCGAGACAATCCGATCATAGGTCCCCTGAAGATCGCGATAGTCCTGCCACTCGATCTTGACGGGTAAGCCCGCGGATAGCCGCCGTGCCAAATCAACTTGTTCCCGCGAAACCGAGATGCCCGTTACCTCTACCCCGTATCTCTCGGCGGCGTAGATCGCGAGACTACCCCAACCGCAGCCGATGTCGAGGAGCCGCATCCCCGACTCCAGTCCTAGCTTGCGACACGCGAGCTCCAGCTTGGCCTCCTGTGCCTGATCGAGGGTGTCGGCCGCCCGCCAGTACGCACAGGAATAGTTCAACCGTTTGTCCAGCATGACCGTGAAGAGGTCGTTGCCGACATCGTAGTGTCGCTCTCCGATCTCGAAGGCCTTGGCTGGTCTCTGAGAGTTGAACAGCCGGGCCTTGAGAGCCGCCCACAAGACAGCCTTCGATTGGCGCACCCTTTTATCGAGATTGGCGCTCATGATGCGTTCGATGAGTTGGTCGAGAGCATCGCAATCCCACCACCCATCCATGTAGCACTCGCCCAGGGCCAGAGAGCCGCCGGCCAGGACACGCGGGTAGAACTCGGGATTGTGAATCCGAATATCAAACGGCCGATCCCCATCGATTCGCACTCCGGCATAGTCAAGAAGACCCTGCACCAGTTGTCTTTCTGCGGTGTACCGCACGTCGCTCTCTCCTTTTCAACAGTCAGGCCCTACGTGAACTGCTCCGTCCCTAGGTTACGAACAGCGCGATCGCAAGGAAGTGGCACACGCTCCCTCCGAGGACGAACACATGCCACACCGCGTGCATGTATGGAATCCGCTTGAGCATGTAGAACAGACACCCCAGGGTGTAGGAAAACCCTCCGGCCGCCAAGAGCCATACGCCGGTGTGATCCAGATGGGCTATGAGGGGTCCAATAACGGCCACCACAAACCAGCCCATGATGAGGTAGATCGCCGCCGAAACCCACCGCGGGCGGTAAACCCAGAACGCCTCGGCCGTAATGCCAACCGCGGCCATGCCCCATACGAGACCGAGCATCCAAAAATAGCCACTGCTCCGCAGCGTTCCTAGTATGAACGGCGTGTAGGTCCCCGCGATAAGGAGGTAAATCCCGGCATGGTCGAGGATCTTGAAGACGTGCTTGACGCGCGGCTGCGGAAAGCTGTGGTAGAGGGTCGAAGCAGTGTATTCAAGGAGCAGCGAGACGGTGAATACAAGAGCGCCAGCGAGCCGCCAGCCGCTGCCGGTGCTGGCCGCCGCGACAACCAGCAGCACCAGTGCGGCCACACTCAGCACCGCACCTACTCCGTGAATGATACTGTGAGCGATCTCCTCGCCCACAGTATAGGGACGCCGAAGGGGGGCCCTGCCTCCTGTGATCTCCATTGGCCTCCTCACCTGCCCGCCCCACGCTTCGCCGAAAAACGGCGCCCCTAAGCTCCCAGTGGAACCTAGGGGCGCCGTTTTTCGCCCTCGGAAAACCTATCGACCGCGTCACTCCACGAACGCAGGGCCTGTTTATGCTATAGCCTGGGTAGGTCTTCTGGCTTCCGGATCATCCTACTCGCCACACCTTCCCATCCTTGCGGACAGTGGCCCTCGTGGCTTTTGTCCCCGGTTACAGCGGCGGGACCGCGGCGGATTCGCACCACCTTCCCCTATGATTCTCTTGGAACCACCCAGGCATGCGGAACACTTGTAGCACGGCCTTCGACGGGCGGTCAAGTACAGCCGCGAGAACGAACCTCTGCGGGCCCACCCGTGCGTACAGCATGCTGGCAGGCCTCTTTCCCGTGGCCTCACTTCGTGACTGCGGAGCTGAGCCCCGAGCAGGAGTATCACTCGATTGCGCCAGTCTTCTCCGTCATCGACGAGGCCATAGCGGCGGGTTTTCGCACCAAGGCCGTTCTCCTTGGACCTCTCACACTGCTGTGAGTGGGAAAACCGTCGGTAGAGGGCTACGATCCTCTCGAGGGGATCGGCAACCAGGTGCTCGATGCTCATCGATCAAGAGCTTGTCGAACACCACGCTGGTTATCATCCGCAGATTGAGTGAAAACCCAGAGAGACTGAGGACGTCCGTGAGCTCGCGCCATCTCTTCAGAGTCGAAGGAAAACGAATCTCGTCGCTCGACAAGAGTGTCTTAGAACGCCTGATGAAGCCCTACGGGTCGGTGATGCTCGACATCGGCACAGGCGACGGCAAACACGCCTACCGCTACGCGAAGACGCACCCCGACTCCTACGTCGTAGGGATCGATGCAAGCGCTGAAAGCCTCCGCGCTCAGTCCTATAGAGCGTCGCGCAAGCCCAGCCGCGGTGGCCTGCCCAACGTGCTCTTCCTCAAAGCCACCGTTGAGGACTTGCCCGGGTACTTGCCTCAACCCGCCACGCGGCTGCACATCCTGCTCCCGTGGGGCAAACTGCTGGATCAGGTGCTACGCCCTGACGACGACTTCCTGCGCGCGGTGCGTGCCATCTCGGGCGCCTCAGCGAAGCTCAGGATCCTCCTCAACGACAGCGCGCTGGCAACGCGACCCGGGGAGATCCCTACCGCGCTCGAGACCGATACTGCAGACTGCTTATTCCAACGACTGAAATCGGTATACGAACGTCATAACATCGCGATTGAGCGGATCTCGACTCTCACCACCACTGAGGCACGACGCGTCCCTACCTCTTGGGCCCGACGGCTGGCGAGTGCACGAGCTCCCGAGTTCCTGGTTATCCGCGCGTGCGTCAACGCCCCCGATATCTGAGCCGCGCATCTCAACCCAAGGTAGCGCGGAAGTCGGCTCGCGGAAGTCGGTCGTGCGGGAGGCAAGGACAAGGGAGGTGCGGTGGAGGCGGCGAGCGGAGTCGAACCGCTGATGGAGGTTTTGCAGACCTCTGCCTTACCACTTGGCTACGCCGCCGTGAAGGCGAGCTGGCCGGCATGGAACACGCCGGTCACATCCGACGTGGGCGTTCGGAGGTACGAGCTCCGATGGTTCGACGTTCCGCCCAGCGATACTACTGGAGCGGGTGAAGGGGCTCGAACCCTCGACCTTCTGCATGGCAAGCAGACGCTCTAGCCGACTGAGCTACACCCGCAGCAGGCAGGCAGTATACACAAGGGCAGAAGCAGCAGCAAATGAGAGGAAAGCGGCGGCCGCGCGCTAACGGCGCGGCCGCGCGGCGTCGATCGCGCTGTTGACGAGCCGATCGGCCTCGACGTTCTGCTCGCGCGGTACGTGCTTGATCTGAACGTCGGGCAACTCGCGCAGCAGCCGCTGCGCCTGCTCGTAAAGCACGCGCAGCGTGGGCTCTTTTACCTTGTACTGCCCGTTGAGCTGGCGCACCACGAGCTCGCTGTCCGCGTACACGATGAGGCTGCGGACGCCGTGGTCGAGAGCCATCTCGAGCCCGGCGATGAGCGCCTGGTACTCGGCCACGTTGTTGGTGGCCACCCCAATGTAGTCGGCGAGTTCCTCGGTAACCTCGCCGTCGCTGCCGAGAAGGCGCGCGCCGATGCCGGCAGGGCCGGGGTTGCCGCGCGCCCCACCATCGACGAACAGCTCGAAGACGTTGCCGGACTTCTCCGCGCCAACGTCGTCCACGCCCAAGTGCGGCACCTGAGGCGTCCGCGCCGACACAAAGGACCAGAGCCGCTCGATCCGCGGCAGAAACTCGACCGCGACGCCGTGCACGCCGAGAGCATCGCCGAGCCGATCGGTCCACCGTTCCAGCGCCAGCCCTTCGACCACCTCGTGGGGCACGTCGATAAGCGCCAGCCCCAAGCGTGCCGCGGCGTCGGCGTCGTGGTACTTGACGTCTCCGGTGATCAGCACATCGGCGACGCCCGCCGCCGCGGGGATCGCCGTGCTCCCCGATCCGGGCAGCACGGCCACGCGCGTCACGCGCCGCCCCTGATCGCCGCACACACGTACCGAGGGCAGATGAACCACGCGGGCCACGGTGGCCGCCAGTTCGCCGAGCTCGAGCGGCCGCTCGAGATAGCCGACTCGGCCCAGACCAACCGTAGGGAGCTCATCTTCGACGGGATACACGTCGTAGGCGGGTTCCTCGTAGGAGTGCGCGGCGACGAAAGCGTCGAGCACCGCACGCCGCGCGGAACGCGGCACGACGACCTCCAGCCGCACCTCGTCCGTCGTATTGTCGGCGCCCACCGTCCCCACCGTAGGGTGGGCGCCTTCTCGTGGCAAGAACGTGCCGGTGCCGGGCAGTGCGAAGGAGCAGTGCTCGTAGTCGCCGATCACCCCGGCGCCAGCGGCGAACACCGCGGCCCGCACCGTGTCGAGCTCGTCGGCCGGCACGAAGCCGACCAGCTTCACCCAGCCGGCCGGCGCCGGCTCGAGCGGCCGCACGCCCTCCAGCCCGAGCAGGGCGCACGCTACGTCGGCCAGCCCGCCCCGCGCCTTGTCGAGATTGGTGTGGGCGGAGATAACGGCCACGTCCTCGCGGAGCGCTCGCGCCACCAACACGCCGGAGGACTCGGCGTCGGTGACCGCGTCGAGAGGCTGAAAGATCACCGGATGGTGCGTCAGGATGGCCTGGCAACCACGCCGCGCCGCCTGGTCGAGCGCCTCCTCATCTACGTCCAGCACAACGAGCAGGCGAGATACATCGGCGCTCGCGGAGCCAACCTGCAGGCCCACTCTATCCCACGGCTCGGCGAGCTGAAACGGCGTCAGACGGTCGAGCTCTGTCAGCACATCCGCGATCTTCATGAGATTGATTGTATATCCGCTCGCGCGAACGCGCCCGTACCTCGCTCATGAAGAGAGCCGGCATCGGCGAGGAGAGTCGGTGTCATCCGTACCTCATCATGACGAGTGATGTGCGCGAATGGTGCGCACAAGTCTCGTGCGCGACGAGCGGGACGCGCGACGAGCGGGGCATGTACACTGTGGCGCGAATCCGCGAACTCGCCGCGGATTCCGGAGACGCGCGCACCACAAGACCGTGAGGAGCCGAACGTGACTGGACGCCGCGGATGGATAGTACTAGCCGCACTCACGCCGGGGATGTTCCTCGCCCTGGCCGACGCCACGGTCATGACCATCGCCATCCCGGAGATCATCCAACGCTTGGACTCCTCGGTTACGGCCGTCTCCTGGATTCTCAACGGCTACAACCTGGTTCTGACCGTGCTGTTCATGACCATGGGACGCCTGGCCGACCGACATGGCCATAAAGGCCTGTTCCTGGCCGGCCTGGGCTTGTTCACCGCGGCCTCGCTGGGCTGCGCCCTCTCGCCGTCGGTGGCGTGGATCGTCGTCTTTCGTACCGTTCAAGCCACTGGCGCGGCCGCCGTTATCCCCACCTCGCTGACCCTCATCCTCGAGGCTTTCCCCCGCGCGCGCCAGGGCCTGGCCTCCGGCATGTTCGGCGCCGTCAGCTCGCTCTCCGCCTCCCTCGGACCGGCGCTGGGCGGCCTCATGATCCACCTCGGCGGCTGGGAGTGGATCTTCTTCATCAACCTGCCGATCGGATTCTTGGGTATCGCGCTGGTCTCCATGCTGGTGCCACGCCGCGCGCATGCCAGCGCCGTTACCATGGATTGGGCCGGCGTGGCGCTCATCACCTCGGGGCTCTTCTGCCTCACCTTCGCCCTCATCGAGGGCAACAACAGCGGCTGGCTCTCTCCTCTCATCGTGGCCCTCCTGCTGACCGCCACGGCAATGCTCTCGCTGTTCATCTGGCGAGAGCTTCGCGCCAGAGCCCCGCTGTTCGACCTGCGGCTGCTGCGCAACCGGCCCTTCGCCGCGGCCGTCGCCGGCATGACCACGGTAGACATCGCGTTCATGGGTACCGCGTTCATGCTCGTGATCTACCTCGTGGGGGTGGGCGACTACACGGAGCTACAGGCCGCCTACGTAGTCACCTTCGTGCCGGCGGCCGGCCTGCTCATCGCGCCCCTCGCCGGCCGCCTCATCGACTCTATCGGGCCACGCACGCTGGCCGCCATAGGCACGGCGCTCACCGCCGTCGGCCTGTTCCTGCTGGCGCACATGGAACGCGACCCCGCCTTCACCGCCGCCGCGTGGCGTACCGCCCTCGTAGGAGCCGGCTTGGGTATCACCATCCCCTCGCTGACCGCCGCCGGCATGAGCGCCATAGGCTCCACCGTCAAGGGTGTGGGCTCGGGCCTGCTGAACACCGCCCGCCAGCTCGGTTTTCTCCTCGGCGTAGCTGTACTGGTGGCGGTGTTCTCCGCCACCGTGCATACCGCCGTCGACGACTCGATCGACCAGGCGCAGGTGATCGTCGATCGCCAGCCGCTGCTCTCGGCGCAGTGGCGTTCCTACATCCTGCGCGCGCTCGAGGACGCGCGCGGCATCGACGCCACCGCCGGCATCGGCGAGATCCGCCGCCTGGTTCACCCCATCGAGGGCGTGCCCGTGCCGCCGGTGGGCACCGGCGACGCGGTCGCCCTCCTCTCCCTCCGCGAGTCCCTGGAGGCCGTATTCCTGGAAGAGGTGCGGCAGGCCTTCGGATGGCCCTTCTATACCGCAGCTATTGCCGCACTGCTCAGCCTGCCGCCGGCGCTGCTGCTGCAGCGCCGGCTCCTCCGTCCCGACACGCCGAGCTAGCGGAGCACGGGACATCCGTCCTGCGCACCCGCCCCCGCTCCTCAGCCTCCGGCCAGCCGCCGAGCGACCAAGTCAGCCACCTCGCTGGGGCTGGCCGCCACCTGGATGCCCGCCTCCTCGAGCGCCGCGCGCTTGGCCTGCGCCGTGCCCGCCGAGCCCGCGACGATGGCTCCGGCGTGGCCCATCTGGCGCCCCGGTGGCGCCGTGAAGCCAGCGATGTAGGCAACCACCGGGGTGCTCATCCGCGCGGCGACGTAGGCGGCCGCCAGCTCCTCGTCCGAGCCGCCGATCTCGCCGACGAGCACGACCAGATCGGTCTGGGGATCGACCTCGAACAGGGCGAGGATGTCGATGAAGCTCGAGCCCGGCAGAGCGTCGCCACCGATGCCCACGGCAGTCGATTGACCGAGACCCCGCGCGTTGAGGGCGTGGGCGATCTCGTAGGTGAGTGTGCCCGAGCGACTGATGAGCCCGATGCGCCCTGGAGCAAAGGCGTCGCTGGGCATGATGCCCACACTGGCTTTGCCGGGGCTGATGATGCCGGGGCAGTTGGGACCGATCATGCGTACGTCGGGGTGCGCGCGCAGGAGGGCGCACACGCGCAGCATGTCGTGCACGGGGATGCCCTCAGTGATGGTGACGATGATCGTGATCCCAGCGGCGATGGCCTCAGCGATGGCGTCGGCGCACAAGCGCGCCGGCACCAGGATCAGGGAGACGGTAGCCCCGGTCTGCTCCACGGCGCCGGCTACGCTGTCGAAGACGGGAATGCCCTCTACGGACTGACCCCCCTTGCCCGGCGTCACGCCAGCCACTACCGCTGTTCCGTAGGCACGGTTGCGCAGCGCGTGGAAGCGCCCCTCGCGGCCAGTGAGGCCCTGGACCAGTACCTTACTGCGCTCGTCGATCAGGATCGACATGGAGAGCTCCCTCCTTCGGCGACGAGACGCACGGCCAGTGAGGCCGCCTCCCACATGGAGCCCTCCACCGCCACGGCCGGCAGCCGCGCGCCGGCGAGCATCGCCAGCCCCTCTTCGGCGTTGGTGCCCGCCAGCCGCACTACTACGGGCAGTGCGGGACGCAGTTGTTCGAAGGCCAGCAGCAGGCCACGCGCGACCTCGTCGCAGCGCGTGATGCCACCGAAGACGTTCACGAACACGACCGCGCTGCGCTGGTCGGCGAGGACGACCTCGAAAGCGTCGACGATGCGCTGCGCGCTGGCCCCTCCGCCGATGTCGAGGAAGTTGGCGGCCGCGCCGCCGACCTCGGCGATCAAATCGAGCGTGCTCATCACCAGGCCGGCGCCGTTACCCAGCACACCGACCTGGCCGTTGAGCCGCACGTACGGTAAGCCCTTCTCGGCGGCCAGCCGTTCGAGCGGATCGGTCGGCGCCGCGCCGCGCGAGCCGGCCAGCTCCGGATGGCGGAACAGCGCTGCATTGTCGACGCTCACCTTGGCGTCCAGCGCCAGCGCCTCGCCCTCGACGATGGTCAGCGGGTTGATCTCGAGCAGCGTCGCCTCGCTGGCGCGGAAAGCCTGCCAGAGGCGCGCGCCCAGCTCACCGATGACCCGCGCCGCGGCGATGCCCAGCGCGGCGCAGGCCGTGCGAGCGACGTAGTCGCTCCACCCGAAGGCGGGATCGATGTGTACGCTGGCGAGCGCATCCGGCTCCTGCGCCGCCAGTTGCTCGATGTCCATCCCGCCGCGGCGTGAGAGCAGCAGCAGCGGGCGGCGGGCGGCGCGGTCCAGCAGGATGGCCATGTAGAGCTCCTCGGAAACATCGACCGCCTCCTCGACGAGCACCTCCGCAACGGCGTGGCCGCGGATGCTCATCGCCAGGATGCGCCGCGCCGCCGCGGCCGCCGCGGCGGCGTCCTGCGCCCGCAGGATGCCGCCGGCCTTGCCCCTGCCGCCGATGGGTACCTGAGCCTTCACCACACACGGTCCGCCGAGCTGACGCGCCTGCTCGGCGGCGGCCGCCGGCGTATCGGCAAGGCCGCCGCGCGGCGTACGGACACCAAAGGAGCGCAGCAACGCCTTGCCCTCATGCTCCAAGAGATCCATGGCTAGCAGGCCTCTGCCTGCAAAGGCGTTGCGTAGCCGAGCTCCAGCGCTCGCTGGTTGAGCTCGAGCAGCTTGGCGGGCAGACGGCGCGCCAGCGCCGCGAACAGCACCTCTCTCTCCACCACGCGCGAGTGCGCCGCGAGTGCGCCGAGGGCGACGATATTGGCGACCACCGTGCGGCCGAGCTGCTCGCTGGCGAGCTGGGTGAACGGAGCTCCCAAGATCTGCACGCCAGCGATCGTGGTTGGTTTCACGAGCCCGCTGTCGACGTAAATCGCGCTGCCTGGCCCGGCCTGCCGCGCGTACTTATCGAAAGCCGGCTGCGAGAGGCAGAGCGTGAGGTGCGCCAGACGCACCTCAGGGTAGTCGATCTCCGCATCGCTGATGATGACCTCGGCCTTGGAGGCGCCGCCGCGGGCCTCGGGGCCATAGCTCTGTGTCTGCACCACCTGCTTACCGGCCTGCAGTGCGGCGTCGGCCAGCAGGGCGGCGGCCAGCAGGATACCCTGGCCGCCGGAGCCCGACAGGCGCAGCTCCAGATACGTGGTCTGCTGCTCGTTCTGCGAAGCGCAGAGGGGAGCCTTAGCTTTGCTGGGCATGGGCGATCACCCTCTCATAGGCCACGGAGTACTCCTCGCGTTCGACGTGGTACAGCACACCGACCGGGTAACGCTCCTTCAAGCGAGGCCCGACGAGGTCGGACTTCTCTACCGGCACCGCTCGCTCGCGCTGCCGCAGCAGCATCTCCGCCGGAGTGCCGGCCTTGTTCTGGCGACCGTAGTACGTCGGGCAGATCACCATCGCCTCGATGAAGGCGAAGCCCTGGTGGGCGATCCCGCCGGCGATCAGCCGGGCGAGCTGCAGGTAGTTGTACGTAGTGCCGCGGGCCACGTAGGTGGCGCCCGCGGCGTGGGCCAGTTCGCAAGTATCGAAAGCTTGCTCGACGTTGCCGTAGGTACTGGTGGTTGAACGATCGCCCTCGAAGGTCGTGGGGCTCATCTGCCCCCCGGTCATGCCGTAAATGCTGTTGTTGAACACGATGGCCGTGAGGTCGAGATTACGCCGAGCAGCATGGATGAGGTGGTTGCCGCCGATGGCCATGCAGTCGCCGTCGCCCATCACCACCACGACGTGGAGTTGCGGATCGGCGAGCTTGGCTCCAGTGGCCACTGCCAACGCGCGACCGTGCGTGGTATGCACACTGGAGAAGTCCAGGTACTGCACGATGCGCCCGCAACAACCGATACCGGCGACCAGGGTCACCTTGTCCAAGTCGAGCGTGCTCTCCGGGGCGCTGTGGAGGTTCAGCAAGGCATCGACGATGGCCCGTAAGACAACGCCGTTGGTGCAGCCTGGGCACCAGATGGTCTTCGGTGTGATCAGGTGCCGCGTGATCTCTTCGGTAGAGCGCGGGCGGATCTTGGGCGAGTGGGGCTGCGACGGCATCTCGATGCGCCGCTCGTCAATCAGGGCGCTCACGCTAGGCCTCCCAGTGATGGTAGTAGAACTGCGCTTTGATGAGCTCCTGGATCTCCTCGGGAGTGATCAGGCGCCCGTCGATGCGGCCGTAGTCGACGACCTCGGCGGCGCCGCGTACCGCGGCCTGTACTTCCCAGGCGATCTGGCGCAGGTTCATCTCGGGCACGATCACGGTACGAACCTGGCGAGCCATGCGCTCCACGGCCGCCGTGGGGAAGGGCCAGAGGGTGATCGGACGGACCAGGCCGACCCTTACGCCGGAGCGACGAGCCCAGCGCATGGCCGCCTTGGCCGCCCGGGCAACCGAGCCGTAGGCGAAGATGGCCACCTCGGCATCCTCCATGCAGAGCTCCTCGACGCGCACGATCTCCGCGGCATGGCAGTAGATCTTCTGCCGCAAGTAGCTGCCGAGCTCCTGGGCCACCGCGGGAGTGGCGGTGTCGGGCCGGCCGCTCTGGCGGTCGTACACCAGCCCAGTGACACGGACCTTGAACTTCGAGCCCAGCGGCGGCCGGGGCAGGATGTTGTCGACCGTGGAGACCAGACTCCGATACTCCTCGGGGCTGCAGTTCGGCTGCCGGCGCTCGACGATCTCGAGCTCCTCCGGCAGCGGAAGGGCGACGCCCTCGCGCATATGGCCGACCATCGCGTCGGAGAGCACCACCACTGGCGTGCGATAGCGCTCGGCCAGATTGAAGGCCTCCACCGTAAGGCGGAAGCACTCCTCTACCGAGGAGGGGCAGAGGGCGATGATGGAGTGCTCGCCGTGGGTCCCCCAGCGAGCCTGCATCACATCGCCCTGGGCGGGATCGGTGGGCAGCCCTGTCGAAGGCCCCCCGCGCATCACGTTGATGATGACGCAGGGCACCTGGGCCATGGCAGCATGGCCGATGTTCTCCTGCATGAGAGAGAAACCGGGGCCGGAGGTAGCCGTGAGCGCTTTGGCGCCGGCCAGCGAGGCGCCGATCACGGCCGCCATGGAGGCGATCTCGTCTTCCATCTGGATGAAGGTACCGCCGACACGCGGCATCAGCCGCGAGAGCTCCTCGGCGATCTCCGTCGAGGGCGTAATCGGATACCCAGCGAAGAAGCGCGCTCCGGCGGCGATCGCGCCCTCGGCACAGGCCTCGTTGCCTTGCAGTAGTCGGAGAGGTTGCGGCATCAGTCGATCGCCTCCTCCGCCACCAGAACCTCTTCGCCCTCTGCCTCGATGCGGATGGCGAAGTCGGGGCAGTGCAACTCACAAGCTCGACACAAGGTGCACTCCTCCGGCCGTGCGATCCGTGGCGGACCGCCCGCCACGCCCTCGAGGACATCGTGCGGGCAGAGCGCCACACAGATACCGCAGGCTTTGCAGAGGACGGGGTCGAGTACCACGGTACCGGCACATCGCGCTGCTCGGCCCCTCTTCCCCAACTCACTGGTCATGTTGGCGATCATCTCCCTCTCGTCGCAGTTGCGGAATGCGGTACGTGCCCTCGCTCTCCCCTGCCTGCGGGATGAGCGATCGGCGTGCCTCTCTTCGTCGCCCATCGTACGCTCCCTCTGCGCCCTAGTCCTCTACTTCTGCTCCGGGATGATGGACCGACATCAGCGACACCTCACGATCCCACTCGGGAAGGCGAGAAGCGGCGACAAACCTGGCTATCAATCGACATTCACCGAGCTCGCTCTCTGTGTGGATTGTGGTACGACTCTTGCAGTTATCGTGTGTTCAGATTAGTGTGCCCCCAACCTGGTTTAGGCGTGAGAGGCAAGGTGTGTTCAGTGGACAAGTCTTGGGTGTCATGGCGAACCTCCGCGAGAGGCGCATCCTTCACCGCAATCGGGCCGCTCGAGGCCAGCATTCTGGCAGCTATATGGGAGCGAGACCCAGAGGCTGTGCGCGTGCGCGACATCTACGAGCATCTGCGCGAAAAACGCACGATCGCCTACACGACCGTCATGGCGGTCATGGGCAACCTGGCGAAGAAGGGCCTCCTGACGTGCGACAAGACGGGCGTCACTTACCTCTACCGGGCGGCGATCCCCGCCGATCAAGTTGCCGGCGAAGCGCTCGCCAGCCTGGTGACGATCCTCTACCGGGGGCGCACGGGTGCAGCGGCGGCGCACCTCCTGGGTCTCGAAGGAGAGCTCACGGAGGAGCAGCTCGAGCAGCTTCGCGATTACGCAGGCGGACTGCTGAAAAGCTAGCGGACGACCGCGCCGGCATCTCGCACAGACGTCTCCCAACAGCCAGCTCCTCGCGAGCTGTCTTGGATACAACACGGAGAAGGCCCCGGAGGAACCGGGGCCTTCTCCGTGTTGTGTGGGGATCGTCTCGCTTCGACCTCACAGCAAAGGGGCATCGTCAGTATCGTCCGCGACTGTTGAGTTCGTGTGAAGCGGCGATAACGCTGCGTTAAGCGTGAGAAGTGCAGCGACAGCCGAATCTGGCTATGTTCCGGCAGAAGGAAGCACGCGAAGCACCTCCCAGAGGCGACCCTTCGCCCACCATATGTCCATTCCATCGTCAACCAGCTCTCGCGTGGTACGCAACAGAGTAAGCGGCGCTCGCCAGTTGGGCACGGACTTGAGCGGCGCACTGACGCTCGCATAGCACGATCCCGGGAGAAGCCGCGGCAACCAAGCGTCTGGTTTACTGAGCAGCGAGTCCGGCGCGTCCGCATACACGGCGACATCATCGGGCACGCGCCAGATCACCGGCAGCAGCCGCCCACGAGCAACGGTATTCACTACCAGCACACGCGCGTTGGTGGGAAACGGTTCTAGCTGAACGCCCGCCGGCGCGCGCACGGCCACGAGATAGGCAGCGGGCACCACGATCCAGAGGGTCAGCAGTACTGCCATAGCAACTCCGGCACGTCCCAGTGCTTTGAAGGCCAGCATGACCGCTAGGGCCAGTAGAGGCCACAGGATGGCCAGATAACGACCTCCCGTGGCAAAGGCTGGTACCTGGAACATCAGGTACGGCAACAGCGTGGTAGCAGCCGCAACGCCGAGGAACGCGAGGAAAACCCAAGTCTCTCTGCGAACCGTCCGCAGTCTTCGCAGTAGACGGCTCCTTACGCCGGGCAGCAGGACAGCAACCCCCAACCCGAGCAGCACAGCGAATGTCGCCAGGCACACGTACTTGCCCGAATGGGCGGTTCCGTGCATTGTGAACCCCGCCTCCGGTCCGGGAACCGTGTAATGGAAGAACGACTGCAAGGCCAGGCGTACGGAGTCAACCCTCTGGACAAAGAGCCGCAGAGTACCCCCATGCGCTTGTGCCCGCTGGCTCGTGAACGATTGGAGAAAGCCCGGGTTGAGCGCAATCGCCAGCAGAACCCCCGCAGCCATCGCTCCCAGAACGGTGAGAAGACGCCGCCGGTTACGCCAGAGCGAGAGCGCGAACAGTACCGCCGTACCCGCCGCGAAGGCGACAAACTCGTAGTGAGTCAGAAAACAGGCGGCAGTGAGAACCGCAAGAGCGATCGTGTCCCCGACTCGGAGGCGTGTATTCCTGTCCGCCAGCCGGAGCGATACGAGGACAAAGAGTACCGCGAAAAGTGCGAACACGTCGTAGTGCCGAGCCATTCTCGAGGTAACCACAACTGGGTACGAGCAAGCCCAGATCACCGCCGCCAGAGCCGCGTAACGCGCGTTGCCGATAACCCGACGGCCAAGCACGAACACGAAGATCCCCGTCGTCACCGCCAAGATGAGATTGAGGAGTGGCCCGGTCCACAGATGCAAGCCCACGAGCCAGACCCACGCGTGCAGAACCCAGAAGTACAGGGGCGGATGGTTATCTGTGTGATTCAGACCTGCCGTAATGCGACCGTAGCCCCAGAAGCCGTCGGGCACCATCATGTTCTTCCACTGGGCCGCCGTGACCCATCGACCAGCCAGGCCCTCGCCACCACTGTCAAGGAGTATTCGTCCTCGTGCCCCGCAGCAGCCAGATAGGAGATGGCCTCGTCATGCCCCATGCCGCGCTTGAGATGCATGTCGCCCAAACGCAGAGCGGTGGCAAGCGCAAGCCCAACGCACAGCACGGCCACTGCAAGAGACCACCGCTGCAAACGAATCGCTCGCCAGCGGCGAGATGCGGCTATCTTCAACAGGACCCCCTCCGCGCACGCTCGGCGTGCTCCAGCACCGTACCTGCCAATGCCCAGCACGCTCTCATGATATTCACAGGCCGGTGCGACTGGCGACCCCGGCCTTGCGCGCTTGCGCGCCGGGCGCGGCAGTTCCCTGAGCAACGCCATGCTCGCACTCCTACACCGCCGCGCTAGTCCTGCTCGTAACTGCGTGCGGCAGCCGCGTCGCCACGTGAGAGACTCCGCACCTCTGACTCCGTCGGCCGCGCGTACGGTAACGACAGCCCACGCAGGCCTGTGCGCTGGGACGAGCAGAGAAACCGAACGAGTCGTGGCGCGTCAAGCGACGCGTTAAGCTAGCGGGTTGTGCTCCTTGTGGAGCTTGCCGAAGCCATGCCCTCCAGCTCCGCACAACGAAGAAGGAACGAACTCGCCCGCGACAGCAAGTCATTCACCTGCCAGCTTCCGCAGGACGTCCAGAGCCACGGCGAACGCCTCGCGGTCGAGCTCGTAGAAGGTCCACTTGCCGCGCGTCTTCTCGGTGACCAGCCCGGCATCTTTGAGCACGCGAAGATGGTACGACGTTCGCGACTGGCCTAGGCCAAAGGCCTCCTGGAACTCGCAGACGCAGATACCCGTCGGCACATCGTCGCCCGGCACATCGCGCGTACAGATGTCGGGCAACTGGCAGCGGCCCCTGCCCTGAGCGAGGATCTCGATCATTCTGAGGCGAAGAGGATCGGCCAGCGCCTTGGCCACCAGCGTCAGTTGGGTGACGCCCACGGTATCGACCGGCATCCGTTCTCCCTCGCGCCGCCTCATGGAGTTGTGAGCTTGACATCAATGATTTGTGATGTGACGATCATACCAGCAATCGTTGATGTGACAAGGGGAACAGGACATGGCTGAGGATACCACGGTCGGGAGTACCGACCTCAAAGAGCAGATCCGCGAGCGCTACGCCGAGCGCGCCCGCGAGGTAAGAGACAGCGCGCCGAGAACGAGCTGCTGCTGCAGCTCCTCGTCGTGTTGCGGGCCGACCGCGGCCGTGGCCAACGACGAGCTCGCGCGTGGTCTCTACGGCATCACCGAGACGAGCGAGCTGCCGAGAGAGGCCGTCCTCGCGAGCCTCGGCTGCGGCAACCCGACGGCCCTGGCCGAACTGCGACCGGGCGAGGTCGTACTGGATCTGGGCAGTGGCGGCGGCATCGACGTGTTGCTCTCCGCACGACGCGTCGGGCCGACGAGCAAGGTGTACGGCCTCGACATGACCGACGACATGCTCGCCCTGGCGCGCCAGAACCAGCGCCGGGCCGGCGTGACGAACGCAGAGTTCCTCAAGGGCGAGATCGAGGATGTGCCGCTGCCCGACGGGTCGGTCGACGTGGTCATCAGCAACTGCGTCATCAACCTCTCGCTCGACAAGGATAAGGTGTTGGCCGAGGCCTACCGTGTCCTCAAGCCGGGCGGACGGTTCGCGGTGAGCGACATGGTCTTTCAAGGCGATGTTAACGCGGTGCCCGAGCAGATCAAACGCAGCGTGGAGATGTGGGGCGGCTGCATCGCCGGCGCCCTCGAGGAGCGCGACTACCTCGCTCGGCTCAAGCAAGCCGGCTTCGTCGACGCGGAAGTAGTGCCGACGACCGACTACCGCGAGCAGCGGGGGCACGAGATCGAGCAGGCGTGCGGCGTCTCGCTACCGCACGACGTGAACCTCATAGGCGCGTTCATCCGCGCCACCAAGCCCCCCGTCCGAGAAGCCGACCGATGACACCACAGGCGTACGCGATGCCTCACCAGAGTGTCATCCGCAGGCTCTCGTTCCTCGACCGCTACCTCACACTGTGGATCTTCCTCGCCATGGCCGCCGGCGTGGGCCTCGGCTGGGCGTTTACCGCACTGCCCACGTTCATCGACCGGTGGTCAGTGGGCACCACGAACATCCCCATCGCCGTCGGCCTGATCGTGATGATGTATCCCCCGCTGGCGAAAGTGAGGTACGAGGAGCTAGGCGACGTCTTCAGGGACTACAGGATCCTCGGCCTATCGCTCGTGCAAAACTGGCTCATCGGGCCGTTCGTGATGTTCTTCCTGGCTATCGCCTTCCTGCACAACCACCCGGCGTACATGACCGGGCTCATCATGATGGGTCTTGCGCGGTGCATCGCCATGGTCATCGTGTGGAACCAGCTTGCCCACGGCGACACGGAGTACGCCGCGGGCCTGGTCGCCTTCAACAGCGTCTTCCAGGTGCTGTTCTACAGCGTCTTCGCCTGGATCTTCGTCACCAAACTGCCGCCGCTCTTTGGGCTCCAGGGCGCGACGGTCGACGTGACCATCGGTCAGATCGCCAAGAGCGTCTTCATCTACCTCGGCATCCCCTTCCTCGCCGGCATGCTCACACGGTTCGTCGGCCTCCGCGCGAAAGGCCGGGAGTGGTACGAGCGGGAGTTCATCCCGCGTATCAGCCCGCTCACCCTCATCGCTCTCCTGTTTACGATCTTCGTGATGTTCAGCCTCAAGGGCGACCTCATCGTGCAGCTGCCGCTCGACGTGCTGCGCATCGCGCTCCCGCTCCTCTGCTACTTCGTGATCATGTTCCTCGTGAGCTTCTTCCTCGCGCGCAGGATCGGCGCCGACTACTCCAAGACAGCCACACTGAGCTTCACGGCCGCCAGCAACAACTTCGAGCTGGCCATCGCCGTGGCCATCGCCACCTTTGGCCTGAACTCCGGAGAGGCGTTCGCCACGGTCATCGGGCCGCTGGTCGAGGTGCCCGTACTGATTGGGCTCGTTAACGTGGCCCTGTGGCTAGGGCGCAGGTACTGGGGGATAACGGACCAGCCGTTGCCCGCCGCCGTCGAGACCACGTGCAGCGAGATCGACTGCGGACCGCTGGGCAGCCTGGCCAGCTCCACACAGCCCACCAGCTCCACGCGAACTACCGAGAAGCAGTGAGCAGGCGAGCAGGCACTTTGGTGACCGACTCTCCGCCTTCACCCGGCGAGAAGTGATAGCGTCCCATCCAGAGAGCAGCGGTCTGCCGGAGCGGCATATGCAGACCGCATGATCGTTGTTGGAGGACAAATCGATGGGACTAGAAGTCACTACCTCTTGCTCATGCGGGAACGCGCAGGCGAAGATCGCGATCGGCCCAAGCACGCGATCCTCGGGCTGCTCCTTCCCTTGTTTGTGCGAAGCCTGCCAGCGTCTCGTCCAGGTGGACCTCGTCGACGAGCCACCCCGCTGCCCCGAGTGCCACTCAGACAGCGTGGTCCCCTACGACGATCCAAAACTCGTCGGCTCGGGCGGCGACGTCGTGGTGCACTGCAGCACGGGAGACCAGCTCGGTCGCGTTCTCGAGCTCACCGATGGCACCTATTACTGTCCGTCCTGCGGCCAAATGAGCCTGCGGTTCACGACAGGCTGGCGTTTCCCCGGCGCCGCGAGCACCTGACGATTGGAGATGCGGGCTTCCGCGGAGCGAGCTCGCACGGACCACGGCGGCTCGCTCGTCCCGCTACCTAGCCGCAGGACAGCTCAGACCATCATGCCTCTCCACGCAGCCCGGAGGGGGCTATGGGCCAACTGAACCCCTTGGCGATGAGCCACATCAAGCATGGCGTCGCGGAGACGCATCCAAGGGATCGCGAGCGGCCATAGGTCAGCGCGCCCCCAAGCCCCGAGCGCGGAGGAGGAAGTACCGCCATGCGCCCACACGCCGGACGCGTGAACCAGGACTGAGAGAGCGATCCCAAAACTCTGGCGCTCACCGCGGCTTCGGCGGCGCGACCCACCTCCCCGAGCTAGAGGGACAGTCAAGTATCCTTGACATGATGTCAAGTGTTCTTTACAGTTACGATGTCAAACAAATCTGACGTTCTTCAGCGGGAGCGAGGAGAGGCCATGCCGTTCGAAGAGAAGATAACCTGGGTGGATCTCGTAGTCACGGTGGCCGTCCCCACCGTCTACTTGATCACGATGCTGAGACGATTGGGAGAGGTGTCCGCCGCCGATATCGCCTATCGGCGGCCTCTGCTCCTGGCGCTCGGAGTCAGTGTCGGCCTGACGATTGCGGGTTCGATCCTGGTGGAGATCGGAGCGAGCATCTCCGCCACGCTCAAGGGCCAGAGCGCTTCCAACAGCACCGATCGCAAGGACGAGAGAGACAAGACCATCGCCCGGCACGGCGACCTCATCGGTTTCTACGTCGCGTCCGCGGGCATGGCCGGGGTGCTCGCCCTGGTCATGCTCGAGTACGAGTACTTCTGGATCGCCAACGCGCTCTACCTATCGTTTGTGATCTCGTCGCTCGTCGGATCGATCGTCAAGTTGATCGCCTATCACCGGGGCTTCTAGCTATGGTTAAACCCACTCGCGTCACCAACCGCATCCGGGCGCTCCGCTTCGAAGCCGGCGAAATGACCCAGGCCGAGCTCGCCGACATGCTCGGGGTAACGCGACAGACCGTCATCGCCATCGAGCAGGAGCGTTACTCTCCGTCGCTCGAGATGGCGTTCCGGATCGCCGGGGTGTTCGGTGTGCCACTCGAGGACGTGTTCGCCTACCCGAAGGAAGGATGAGGACCTCGCCACAACAGTGACGGTAGCGGATCTGCTGCGCCTGAGCGACGAGGAGCTCACGCGCCAGGTCCAGGGCTGTAACGCCGTCGCCGGTGATCGTCAATACCCCGCAATTCGAGCGCGAAACACACAGACCGCGTCAATCTCTACGCGAAGTCGCTCGCCAGCTGCCCGTCTCCGACTGGCACCACCTCATCGCCGATCCGAGCATCGCCGACGCGGTGCTGGATCGGCTCGTGCACCGCTCGGTGCGCATCGAGCTCACGGGCGAGTCGATGCGCCGAAGAGGGCAGGGAAAGGACGGCGAGTTGACCTGAAGCCGAACAGTACGTCAACGTTAGCAAGGCAAACGCGTCGCTTCGCTCCGAGGTGTTCGGCTTGGAGCGGAATCGCTGTTCGGCTTGCCGTGGAAAGGCCGTTCGGCTTGGGCGGATTGCACAGGGATCAGTTCACATTTCCCCTGATAGACTCCAGGCAACAGCACGGGTGTTATTGAGTTCGCTGGGGATCAGTTCACATTTCCCCTGATAGACTCCGGTGCTTGGGGCGGTGTTGTTATCGCTTGCTGGGGATCAGTTCACATTTCCCCTGATAGACTCCACCGCTCATCATCGGTCGCCTTCCATAGGCTGGGGATCAGTTCACATTTCCCCTGATAGACTCCCGATCGCCGGTCTCGCCACGAGGCAGGAGCTGGGGATCAGTTCACATTTCCCCTGATAGACTCCGGCAAGAGCCTGCGCTGGATCTTCAAGAGCTGGGGATCAGTTCACATTTCCCCTGATAGACTCCAAAGCCGGCTTGAAGAGCACAGGCAATGGCTGGGGATCAGTTCACATTTCCCCTGATAGACTCCGGTACGTCGGCGCTCACTACTTACGCGTGCTGGGGATCAGTTCACATTTCCCCTGATAGACTCCCATACAGGAATGCGTACGCTTGATTCTTGCTGGGGATCAGTTCACATTTCCCCTGATAGACTCCGGCAGCGACGCGCGGCAAGGGCACATAGGCTGGGGATCAGTTCACATTTCCCCTGATAGACTCCGAGGACTACCAGCGACCGGCTTGGATGCGCTGGGGATCAGTTCACATTTCCCCTGATAGACTCCATGATGCGCTCAACCGCCATTGGGCTGTGCTGGGGATCAGTTCACATTTCCCCTGATAGACTCCCCTCGGGGAATGTCACCGTCTCTCGTGCGCTGGGGATCAGTTCACATTTCCCCTGATAGACTCCACCAAACTCGACACCTTGAGGCGCAAGGGCTGGGGATCAGTTCACATTTCCCCTGATAGACTCCTAGATGGCCTCACCCTTGCCGTAGTCGTGCTGGGGATCAGTTCACATTTCCCCTGATAGACTCCCTACGGCTCTCGGTAAGCTCGCCGCGGTGCTGGGGATCAGTTCACATTTCCCCTGATAGACTCCTCAGGACCCCGAAAAGGGGTCCTGAGGAGGGGGAATGCCCCTGTGACGCGTCAGAAAATCGCGAGCTGCGACGGCGTGTCCTCCACCTCCACACCCTCGGCGTTGGAAAATCTGAGCGCCGTTGCCCACTGGTGATCGGTGATTGACAGAATCCTGACTTCCCCGCCAGCCGGCAGATTGCTCTTGATAGTGCCGATCGTCGGAATGACCGAGCTGACCGATGGCGAGAAGCGTGCATACACCGAAAATTGCGCGCGCTGGTAGCCCAAGTCGAGCAGTAATTCGCGAAACTCAGTGGCATGCCGACGCTCCGCTTTGGTCTGCACGGGCAAGTCGAACATGACCAGCGACCACACTGCATCCTCCGACCTGGGACTCACGGCGCAAGCTCAAGACAGGTTTGCGCCTGCGGCCCATCCCATGCCGGCACCTTGAGCTTATCGATCTGGCCTTCGGCGTAGCGGCCGAGTTGTTGCGCCAAGTCGGTCAGACTCGCGGCAACCGATATGCCGTCGATGCCGAATGCCTGCATCGAGCCGTCAACCAGCGCCTGCTTGGTCGAACGATCATCCAGCGAGGCCTCCAGAGGTAGATCGGCAACCACCCAGTCGATTGCGGGACGGAACGGCTCGATCAGATCGTCCACCAGGTTGAATGCGTTAGAGCGATTACGATGAAAAACGCCGACGCAACTGGATAGGCCTGCGGAGAGGACGGCACGTACTCCGTACCCGCGAAGCACGGTGTAACCGTAATCGAGCAGCATGTTGCGGCCGGAACCACCCTGTGGATTACGCGAGAAGTCGTCTTCGTCGTCGTCAAAGAGCCGTGCCCAGTAGTAGCGGGCAGCGCGCCCTTCGACGTTACTGGGGTCTCCTGAACGAACGTCCCTGGTCATTGAAGCGAGGAAGCGCCAATCCTTATTGCCGAAGTAGCGCAGGTTGGCCGCCTGGCCGGAGACCTTTGCGCGGACAAGCTGCCCCCACGCGTTCTTACGCCGGGGAAGCGTCATAGAGACTTGTGCTCGCTGACGGGCACCGACCCGCGTGTGCTCTGACCACGCATACATGCCGGCATTGGGAGCCCCATTCCAACCGCAGATCAGGGTAATGACATCGAACTCGGCTAGCTGGTGAAGAACCGCCGCGCCTACACTGGCTCTCAAGCCCAGCAGAATGGTAGCGACATCTGCAAGAGGGACGATTGTCTCGCCCCCCTCGTCAGGGCAAATCACCAACTGCCCACGCTTGTAGTGGAGCCGACCCGCAAACGAGGTGAGATCAATGACCCGCCAGTTGTCGATGGAGAACTCCTCAGTCGGACTTCATATCGCTCTCCAGCATGTCGGCAAGCCACGCCCCGACTTTAGTCGGGGTCGACCAAGGATGTCCCTACGGATGATCTGCGGACAGCACTTTCCGAACAGGACATCGACACTGACAATCCACCCTTTACCAACAACAACCTTCTTAATCGTATCTGGAGCGTCTTCTGTGAGACCTTCACCGGCAAGCAGCCTTGGGCTTAGTGTTATGTTGGCGATCTGATCGAAGCCGGAGATGACCCAGTGTTGCACGGCTTCGCCGAACTCATCCACAATGGCACCAGACTTGCCCGAGCGTCGACTGGTCATGTCGAGCAGCAGCTCGTCGCCGGGCACGATCCAGCCGATGTACTCGGCGCGGCCAGAATCGAGAGCGTCACGAAGCCGCTGCTCTGCCGCCCGACGGCTGATCGCCTGCGGCGGAATCTCCACGGTGAACAAGTCTTCGTGAGCGTGGCGCAGCAGGTCGACCTGGTAGACGCGCATCATGGCGTAGAAGGGCTTGATCTTGCCGGACCTCAGCACCTGTCCGCAGCGGTAAACGCGGGCATGGTGGAACGAGGCGCCAAGTTCGGCGTAGCCGTCGCGAACGGCGATGCAGCCAGCGCCGGTAGGGAAGTACGGAAGCTCGTCGTCGGCATTCTTCCACTTGTCGTGCACGCGCACCCGTCTCTCGGGATTAGCCGGCAGTCCACGACTGGGATCGAAGTCCGGCTGTCGCGTCAGCGCTATCCACTGAGCCGGCGTCGCGGAGCGGTCGATCTGCTCCATACTCCACGCGTCACCGACTCGCGCCTTCTCCAGAGGACGAATGGTGTCTTTGTGCCCGGATGAGCTGCCGAGTTTGAGGCGCAGAAACTCGAAGACGGGTACCTGGTCCGATTCGAGATGGGACTGCACCAGGTCGACCAAGTGCTCCATCTGTGTCTGCCACTCGGCGAACAGCCCCGGGTTGGTGCCGCGGTACTGCTTCCAGTCGATCTCGGTACGCGGACCAGAGATCTGGGCTGTACGGCGCAGGTTATCGCGCACGACCAGTGCCTGAGCGACACCCGGTCTGAGCATGGCGATGGTGGCCGCGTCCACAGCGTGGTGGCGACGGTCGAGTCGATTCTTGCCAGGCCTGTCGTCATCTCGATCGCCGATCAGGACGAGGCGCCGCTGGATGCCGGCGGCTTTACGTGCTTCAGAGGTGACCCAACCGCGGAATACACCAACCGACGTAGATGCCCTGAGCTCGTCGCGGTAGTGGGCCTCGATGCGGTGGTGCAGTTCGTTGGCCATCCAGCCGACGGACTCGATGGAACGGTTGTCGAGTTCTTCGTCGGCTTCGGTCCGCCTGAGGCGATCGCGCACACCCTTGATGATGCGACCTTCGCGGGTGTATGGCTTTCGCCGATTTGAGTCCCTCTTGGCAGCGGTATCGAAAAAGTCCTCGGCGCGAGCGAGAGCACCCTCCAACGTCACACCGCGAGCCTTGGCGGAGTCGCTCTTCGCCCAAACCGCGAACGGCAACTTGCCTTTGGCGTGGTTGCACTCGCGACAGACGGCAGCGAGGTTTGTCTGCGTGTTTGTCGAGCCTTGACCAGCACGGGGCACGATGTGATCCATCTCGAACGTGCCCCAGTGCAGGGCCGTACCGCAGTACAGGCAGCGGCTCTTCTGCCGCTGAATCGCGCGCCAGCGGTACACGTCGGACTGGCGGGCGCCGAAGCGCGCAGGTCCGCCCGCCTCGTGCAGGTCATCTTCGCCAGCCTCACGGCTGGCGGACAGGAATTCCAGAGGGATCTCCTGGCGGGCTTTGGCGTTCTCTTCGGCGTTCTTGTTGCGCTCACGTGCTTCCTTGCGCGCCATGGCCTCGCTCATGAGCCCATCACGCGTGTGCTCGATGTTAACACTGAGCGGCGGCCCCCAGAGGCGCTCGGCCGCCGCCAGGTATCGCGCGATGATCTTGGTCACACGGTCCACAGCAGGGTTGCCGACGGGTTGGCCGATGGGCTCCGCCGACGGTTTCCAGGAGTCGTCGATCGTTGGGAAGCAGTACTTGCGCGCGGCGTGCAGGTCGTCCTCGGACTCCTCCATCCGTTTGGTCATGCGCCGCATGCTCTTCGCTGAATAGGCGGCGCGCCCCTCCGGCAGCTTGATGCCGTCCAGCTTGCCCAAGACTTCCTCGGGCAGTTGTTCGATGAACTCGATGACACAGGCTTCGGCCTCACGGGCGCGATCGTCGCGGTCACCCGACCCGGAGCCGTTCGAGATGACGACCAGGAGGGCCTCCTTGCCGACTTCGTCGACAGAGTCCCAGTACCGCACCAGTTCTTTGATCTTGGACTCGCGGATGCGGATGTCGGTGACGTTGACCGGCGGCCGACCGCCGCCGCGCTCGCCCAGCTCCGTCTCTTTGGCGGTGCCGAGCAGGTCACGACGGGAGACGCCGAGGAATATCGCCACATCGTCCCAGGTGATATCGTCGGATGTCCAGAGAAACTCGACAGTCGCTCGCCGTTCGTCGGGCGCAAGCGGCCGCCCTCCTTTGGTCACGCCATCGCGGATGCGCAGGTTCGCCACTTTATCTACGATACGGAAACGCTGAAAGGCTAGGCTGGCCTTCTCGGCCCGTGGTTCACCCCGCATACCGGGCAAGGGGTCCTTACCAACTCTACCCGCGGCAGAGCCCTTCGGCGAACGCTGCGTGAACACCGCCTCGATGACGGTCTCAAACTCGTCCTTGGGGAGACCTTGTCTCTCCCAGATGCGACACAACTCGCGGACGTTATCCGACTGGTGGATCTTGCCCTCCAGCAGCGGAGTAACGTCCGTGCCGTCTTTGCGTTTGCGGGTGCCGCGGACACGCAGGCGGGGGTCTGCTTTCAAGGCGCTGCAGACGATTTCGGCCACCGCCATGGTCTCGTCGAACAGGCCAGCGTCGGTACGCTTCTTCAGCAGATCGACAAGTGTGCGGAACTCCCTGGACGGCTCGGTGGCCGCCTTCAGAGACTCAATCGATGCGTAGGGGTTACGCCAGCCGCGATGTCGTGCGATGTGACGCACGGCGATCGATAGCTTCTCGCGGAGTTCCTGCTGATCGTCTATTTTGCTCGCAAGCAGATCTCGACGAGCTCTCCACGGATAGTACGGATCGGAAACGCTGTCCAGGTCGATGATGGGCCAGTCCATAGATCGCAGCGTCTTGTCGAGTTTGAGCAGGCGCTGCCTGCGACGACGGACGAGGCGCCGCATACGTCGGGCGACGCCGGAGACCGCCTTACGCGTGCCGGCCGTCTTGTTAGCGGTCGGGTCTACTCCGCCATCGTGAATGATCGTCTCCAGCGAGAGAATCTCAAGAGGTATGCCGGAGTCGTTCACCTCGATAGCTGCGAGACCAACAGAGTTGAGGCCGACGTCGATGCCGATGAGATACTTCTTGGGAGACTCGATGTCCATGCGGTGCTCCTCCGTCGACTTGTTGGCGTAATACTACGATGTAGGTCAGACGGAAGACAGGGTGATCGAGCGCGAAGACGGAACGGTAATCGAGGGTGGGCATCCTGGGGAATCCAAAAAGAGCCGGGCCTCCGTCCAAAGACGGAGGCCCGGCTGGAGCATTCGCCATCGCAAACGAGGCGATGGTTACTGAGGATCAGTTCCTCGTCATTATAGCATGGGGTGCTCCGCTAGCACAGGTGTGTCTTTCCCTGATCGCACACCACTACAAAACCGCTCAACTCATCCAACAGAACAGTGGTGACGACAATCGACAGCACCCCCGACTCTCCATTTTCAGTATACGACGCAGGTGGGGGCTTGCGGCAAGTCCCATGTCGTACCGCATAATCAACGACCGCAAGCCGAAAGGTACGGAGAACAAGGAATCTCAAAGTGTGTGTGTTGTCGACGTCGGCGGACTTGCCTCGGCGCACGACGGTGTGACCGTGCAGCATGAGAGGAGCGAGCAGGTGACAGCTACCGATGATCTGGGCTCACAGCGGTTCTACCATGGCACAAAGGCCGACCTGAAGCCAGGAGACCTGATCGAGCCGGGGTATCCCCCCAATTTCGGTAGGCAGGGCAGAAAAACAACCTACGTTTATCTGACGGCCACCCTGGATGCGGCCATCTGGGGGGCCGAACTAGCCCTCGGCGAAGCACCCGGCAGAATCTACGTCGTGGAGCCGACCGGCCTAATCATGGACGACCCCAATCTGACGGACAAGAGATACCCGGGTAATCCGACGAAGTCATACCGTTCCCGAGAGCCGCTGCGAGTCATCGGCGAGGTCACCGATTGGCGGGGGCACTCGCCCGAAGAGCTCAAAGCGATGAAGGACGGCCTCGAGCGACTCAAGCGACTTGGTATTGAGCCCATCGACGACTGAGTTGCATGGTAGACAGCGACCAGCCTGACGCCTTACTCACGACATACATCACTCACCCAGTTCCTAGGAGATTCTGCGGCGGTAAATGACCATGGCGAAGATGTACGCGACGACGAGGATGCCACCACACCAGGCGAGGGCGGTCCAGATGTCGGTGCCAACCGGCTGCTGCGTGAACAGGTCGCGGATCGCGTTGACGATCGACGTCACGGGCTGGTGCTCGGCGAAGGCACGTACCGGACCGGGCATGGTAGCGGTAGGCACAAAGGCCGAGCTGATGAACGGCAAGAAGATGAGCGGGTAGGAGAACGCGATCGCGCCGTCCGCGGACTTCGCGGAGAGGCCGGGGATTACGGCGATCCACGTCAACGCGAGAGTGAACAGGATCAGGATACCGGCGACCGCAAGCCATGCCAGCACTCCCGCCCCCGAGCGGAAGCCCATGAGGAGGGCGACGAGCACGACGACCACGAGCGAGATGAGATTGGCGACCAGTGAAGTCAGTACGTGCGCCCACAGCACGGACGACCGCGAGATCGGCATGGACTGGAATCGCGCGAAGACGCCGCTCTTCATGTCCAGGAAGAGTCGGAACGCGGTGTAGGAGATGCCCGAAGCAATCGCGCTGAGCAGAATGCCGGGCAGCAGGTAGTTCACATACGAATCCGACCCCGAGTCGATCGCGCCACCGAGCACGTAGACGAACAGCAACATGAAGGCGATCGGCATGATCGTGGTCGTGATGATGGTATCTAGGCTACGTGTGATGTGGCGCAGAGATCGTCCTGTCAGGACGACGGTATCGCCGAAGAAGTGCTTGGTCATCGTTGTCCCTTACTCGTCCATGCCGAACTTGCGGTCGTTGCCAGCGTCGCGGTCCTTGCCGGCGTTACCGACGATGGCGAGGAAGACGTCCTCGAGGGTCGGCTGCTTCTCGATGTACTCGACCTTGGCGGGCGGGAGCAGCTGCTTGAGCTCGGTGAGGGTGTCGTTCACGATGATCCGACCCTCGTGGAGGATCGCGATCCGGTCGGCGAGCTGTTCGGCCTCGTCGAGATACTGCGTCGTGAGCAGCACTGTCGTGCCGTGCTCGGCAAGTTCCTCGACGGCCTGCCACACCTCGATGCGCGCCTGGGGGTCGAGCCCAGTCGTCGGCTCGTCGAGGAAGATGACCGGCGGATCCCCGATCAGGCTCATGGCGATGTCGAGGCGGCGGCGCATGCCACCCGAGTACGTCGCCACCTTCCGCGCGGCCGCCTCGGTCAGCGAGAAACGCTCCAGCAGACCGTCAGCGATCGTGCCCGGATCCCTGAGGTGCCGCAACTGGGCGATCAGCACGAGATTTTCCCGCCCGCTCAGGATTTCGTCGACGGCCGCGAACTGCCCGGTGAGGCTGATGGACTTCCGCACGTCGGCAGCCTGCGTGACGACGTCGAAGCCGTTGACACTGGCGATCCCGGCGTCGGCCTTGAGCAGCGTGGACAGGATGTTCACGACCGTGGTCTTGCCCGCCCCATTGGAGCCGAGCAGGGCGAAGATGCTGCCCCGCGCCACGTCGAAGTCCACGCCGCGCAGCACGTGCAACTGCTTGTAGGACTTCTCCAGGCCCTGCACGTGGATCGTGGACTCCTGGGCCTGATTGGCCGTCATCCGGATATCGGCTGTCGTGGTCGTCATGACTTGTCGCCTGCGGCACGATCGATAGCGTTGACCAGCCGCTTCCGCTCCTTGTGAATCCATTGGCCCTCCGAGTAGTTCGCAAGGAACGTCTCGGCGAACTCCACAGGGTCATCCCCGACGATCGCCCGGATCGGGGTTCCGCTGGCCGCGCTCTGCTCGAACAGATCCGCGAGGTCCTCCAGCATCGACATCAGGATGTCGCCCTTCGTGATCGCTCCGAAGTACATCAGGTACCGCTCGATTGCTTCGACTGCCGTGCGGTAGTTCTCGGGAAGCTGCTTCACGCGCGCCTTGTACTGCCGCCAGCGCCGCTTGTCGCCGATGTCGCCGATGATCTTCTCGATGAACATGGTCATCCGTCTCCTTCGCGAAGCAGTTCGAGTCGTCCCGCGAGGAAGCTCCAGGTCCTCCAGAACTCTTCGAGATACTCCTGTCCCTGGGCGTTGAGGGAGTAGACCTTGCGCGGCGGCCCCTTCTCGGAGGGAGCCTTCTCCACGTCGACAAGACCGCGCTGCTCGATCCTGATGAGCAGCGCGTAGACGGTACCCTCAGCGATGTCGGAGAAGCCCTGCTCCCGCAGCCGTGCGGTAATCTCGTAGCCGTACGCGGACCGTACGGACAGGATCGCGAGAACGATGCCCTCCAGCGTCCCCTTGAGCATCTCCGTCATCTGCTTGCCCATGGAACATCTCCTCGGACTGCTACTCAGCATTACTGACTACTGGTACATAGTAACACAGAGTAGTGACGACACAAGCCCCCCGGCGGCGGGAGGCGTCGGCTTCTTCCATCTGGTAGCCCAAACGGCGGGAACCACTCGGTCCTACCGGACCCACCTCCGGTGTGTTGAGATAAGTACCTGTCAAGTATCAGCCGAAGCCACCGTCAAGGATCAGCCGGAACAGCTGTCAAGGATCAGGCGAATCCGTGCGAAGACAGCTCTCGAGCTTGAGAGGCGAGGCCCAGCGTCTGCTTGATGCCGAGAACTCGGCGTGATGTGGGCCTCGACCGGCGGCGCCGCCATCGGGTTCAGACGGCGCTGCCCTCTTCGAGAATCGCCTTCAGCCACTCGATAAGGTCGGGAAGATCCTCATGTACCGTCTTCCAGACGAGCGACAGATCGACGTCGGCGTAGTCGTGCACGACGACGTTGCACATGCCGATCATCTCGCGCCAGGGGATCTCCGCATGGGCCGCTTGTAGCTCGACTGAGACGCTGCGCGCCGCTTGGCCAATGAGCTGGACGGCATGCACTACAGCGTAGCCGATGAGGCGATCGCTGGCGAAGCTCTCGGCAGTCTGACCATTGGTGAACTCGAGCGCGGCCTCGGCCGCCTCCACCATTTGCGCGACGAAGACGGTGTCGCGCCTATGCGGCATAGGCGACCTCGGCGGAACCGACCACGTCCTCACGGAAGAAGTGGCTGAGGCTGGCCGGCGTATGCAGATCGACGTCGCGTCCCAGGAGCTCGGCGAGCTCGCGCTGCAGACCGACGAATTCGAAAAGGCCGACCCCGGCATCGGGGGCGAACTCGACCAGCACGTCGATGTCGCTCTCGGGGCCGAAGTCCTCACGTAGAACGGAGCCGAAGAAGGAGAGCCGAAGGATGCCGGCGCGCCGGCAGAAAGCAGCCAGCTCTTCTGCATCGATATCGATCTGCAAGCTCACCCCACGCCTCCTCTTCGCCCAACCGTGCTTCCTGACGACCGCATTGTACGTCAGCTCGGACGGTGAGGCTTTTGACCCGGATTAGTGCAGGTTGAGGCTTGCGCTGCTCCAGTCTCCGCTCGAACTCCGCCGGCGACAAGTTGCCGAGCGACGAATGGCGCCGGGAGCATCTCCGGCAGTTCTGGGACGGAATCGCTCGGGGGCTTTCAAGCGAGGATGCGGCCATCGCCGTCGGTCTTTCACCGGCGATCGGCGGACGCTGGTCAAGCTGGCGGCATGCGAACCATCAGTCCCCATCCACCTTCTGGCCGTTACCTGTTTTTCACCGAACGAGAGGAGCTCATGAACATCCCACAGGCAGGACTGGCCAGCCGCGCTCAAGCATTGCAATCAGCCGGGATGTTGCCTTGCAGTTAGCCGAACACTTGCCTTACAATTAGCCGCCAATGGGCGACCACCTCTACCCGCGGTTCTCCGAAGCGCCGCTGCTCCGTTCGCTACAGGATT
>Ga0334885_1000688_pt1 | contig 53914 bp, 65 predicted proteins | sample GraSluR1_MG_8_FD_207233 | JGI IMG/M metagenome (GOLD analysis project Ga0334885, IMG submission 207233) | Sludge microbial communities from methane-producing bioreactor in Wageningen University, Netherlands - Granular Sludge_31_05-R1 | ecosystem: Engineered > Bioreactor > Anaerobic >...
CTCCTGGGCAATATCACCCATGGAAACATCATCATAACCTTTAGAGAAAAACAGTTTCTCAGCAGCATCAACTATGGATTCTCTCCTCTGCTGTTTTTCTCGTTCTCTCCGGGCCGTGGTTGACATCCAGCTTCACCTACTGAATGTTATATAAGCATAGTACTTATAAATGAACTTTTGCCTTAGAAAATTTAGTTCATTAAAAAATAATTCTTTTAAATATGCCCAAATTTGAATCCAAAAATCAAGTAATCCAAAAGAAAATTTAAGAAATTTAGAAAAAATTACAATTTATAGTGTGCGACATTAAAAATTTAGCATTAACAGTTTTTTCGAATACTGTCCTGATATTCTTATTTTAAGAATTGACAGTTCTACATCCTTTTTTATAACTGTCAGATATTATTTCATGTTAAGTTTTCCATGACGACTACTATATATAAAATTTTATCCCACCACTGCATGAACAAAGGTGTAAAGACTGCATACCTCCCGGTCATCAGGAAAATAGGCCTCCTTATAATCATCACTACTTACATTCTGTATCTGAGAAAAACCCCTCTCTTTCAGGAAATTTTCCACTCCCCCCTCTTTAATTCCAAATTTAAAGGGTTCTCCACTCTGTTTCACACGCTGGTGTATACGTTTTCCAACTTCCAGCTCACAAGTGCCGTCAACCACTGATTGTGGAAAATAATCGAAGATTATCCTGCTACCACTAGGTGAATTCTGCACAATAGATGACAGTAAATTATCCACACCATTTGGTGGAAGATAATAAATAAGCCCTTCCATAATAAAAAGCGTTTTCAAAGACTTTTCATATCCATTTTCCATCAACTTTTCAAATAACTCTTCAGTGCCAACATCAACATCCACATAACTAATATGACTGGGAAGAGAGCCAAAAATTTCTCTAATCTTTTTCATTTTCACTTTCTGGGTGTTATGGTAATCAACTTCAAATACCTTCACTTTTTCTTTCAACTCATCTATCCGATAAGCCCGGGTATCGTAGCCTGCTCCTAATATAACCACCTGTTCAATCCCTTCAGCGATAGAATTCCGGAAATAATCGTCGAAATATCTGACCCTTGCTATAATGGAATTTTGTGTTCCCGGAAATAGACGATACATCTCTTGCAGTCTTGCTTTAGCCTCAGGATGGTTACATGCAATTGCTTCTGAAAATTTCAATAATTCCGGGCCAATAAAGTGTATAGCATAAGCATCATAACAAATCCGTTCTTCTTCGGCCTTTGCTGATTCGATAACTCTGTGGAAAGCTATTTCTTCAGCCGTGCTACTAGTATCTTTCCTTTTTATCTGCATTTCACTTATTTTCATTATATCCCCTCATTTTAAGCAATCAAATAACTTATTTTTCATCATCATTTTTAGCACCATATAGATCTAATCCGTGTTTGGTTTCAATGGCAGGGGTGATAAAACGCAGATAATGTTCCCAGATTTCATCATTACCCGTTCCTGTTGCTTCTAAAGTTATTTTCCAAACAGGATCCATGTTCATTATACTATTCCCTATGACACTGAGGAAAATCGCCATCTCTGTGGGATTTAAATCTCTTCTTACTGTTTCCTCCACCATGCATTCTTCAAGTATTTTGGCTGATATTTGAATATTGCTCAGGGCTAGCTCCGTAAAATTTTTTGTATATTCATTGTCTGTTAAGGATGAAGGGTTTGATGCAGCATGGCAAAGCATTTGGAAATATTCAGGATTTTTCCAAGTAAAATCATAATAACCCTGGATTAGTGCATGTAACTTATCAATTCCATCAACTTCTAAATTTAAGGATTTTAAATGTATTTTATTTAATATATGCATTCCACGTAAAGCTACAGCATAAAATAGAGATTCTTTATTTTTAAAATATAGATAGAGAGTACCCTTACCTAAACCAATCTCTTTGGCAATATCATCCATTGAAACCTTATCATAATCCGTATCAAAAAACAATTTCTCAGCAACATCTATAATATCATTACGCCTTTGTTCTTTTTCCCTCTCTTTCCAATTAATTATAGACATATATTCACCTGATATAAGCTCTTCTAATTGACCCCTCTTTTTGGAGGTGATTAATGACTTACAGTCCTATATATGACTAAGAGTCATAAGAGATATATAAATATTTCTTTTGTTTAAAATATTAGTATTAAAAAAAGAGCTTATAAAATAAATTTAAATATTAAATTTTTATAATTTTACTACAATTAAAATATACCCATATATAATAGCCTGTTTTAGAATGAATTGATATCTTAAACTCTATTTAATTACACTCTGGACATGTTCTCTTCTTTTTTAATTATGTTTCAAGTCATACACTCCCTGAAATATTTACTTTTCGAATTTAGATTTATGGCTTTTCGATCTCTTCTGGTTTCTTCATTCTACCTGCTGATCTATAACTGGAAACATTGGGATATTTCTTATTAACTCCGCATTCCAATTTTCCAATAATTTCATATACTTGTGTCCATTTAAAAATAAATCATATTTTAAAATATTAATTTACCAGTCTTAAATTAATAAGAAGGTTTTTATATTGGGTTATAACAATTATTTTCTATATTTAGATATTTTTAAACTACTTAATCTGATATTGAATGTTTATTTTATTGAGTTTACCAATGAGGTTTAAAAGATATGAGAAGAATGTGGACTCCCCTGATGAGACCGATTATCGAAAAGATCAACGCCCGTTACATAGTGGAAGTTGGTTCAGCTACAGGCGGGAATACCTGGAGTATACTGGAATACTGCAGGGACCATGACGCACATATGACCGCCATCGATCCTTTCCCTTCCTTTGATACAGAGAAATATAAAAGGGAATTTGGGGATAAATTCCAGATGTGCACCGAACTAAGCTTAAATGCATTGCCTCATCTCCAAGATTATGATGTGATTTTAATTGATGGAGACCACAACTGGTACACGGTGTACCATGAACTAAAGGTATTAGAGGAGAAATTTAAGGATAAAAAATTCCCAGTGGTATTTTTACATGATGTTGGATGGCCCTATGCCAGGAGAGACGGCTACTACAACCCAGACGACATACCAGAGAAGTTCAGACAGCCCTATAAACAGGAGGGTATGCGTCCTGGCCAGAGAAAACTGATCAAAAACGGCGGACTCAACAGCGACCTCTACAACGCCGTTGATGAAAACACCCCCCGAAACGGGGTTTTAACTGCAGTTGAAGATTTCGTTAAAGAATCAGACCGGGAATTATCCCTGGAAGTTGTAAATCCCCGGGCATTTCACGGATTAGGAATCCTTTACCCTAAAAGTCCTGAGATGGAGAAGATCGTAAAGGATACCATTAAAAGTACTGATTTTAAGTATTCCCTGGAAAAAATCAAGAGTACAGTTAAGATCTTCATAAAAAGCTACTACGACCCTAACAAACATTGAAGGGTCTAATTTCACACTACTAATCCTGTTTTTTCCCTACTAATCCTGTTTTTCTAGACTGCATATTTCATCAATATAGAACCTAACTTATTGAATAAGGGCTCTAATGGTCCTAATCTACGGGCCAATTTTAGAAATGCATTGACATCAGATTTCTTCACACCGCCGATCAGGGTTAAAATGACAATGTATAGAAACGCTCCGACAAATGCAACCAATATAAGGTATATCAACGCCAGTACCTGAGCCAGGGGCATACCTACATAGAAACTGGTGTATGCATAGATGGTTGGTACGAAATACAGAATTCCAGCCATTAAGAGTGATGCAACTACTATCTTTCCCAGATTTTTAAGTTCAAGTTTTGTTTTTGCCTGCCTAAGTGTTCCCCATGCTACAGTTACCATGAGTACAAAAGTGGCAATGGTTGTTGCCAGGGCCGCACCATTTATCCCATATTCTGGTATCAGGGTCACTCCATTTATTCCATATCCCGGTACCAGTACCACGCTTAAGCCCAATTCAATGGCCACGGCTATTGCCAGTGATATCATTGGTATCACCGGTTTACCCACGCCCTGGGCCACACTGGCCGAGACAGTGTACAGTGTGAAAAACAGCATTCCTATAGCTAATATCTGCAGTGCCCCTGTTCCCATTTCATAGCCCGGGAAAAGCAGGCTGAGTATGGGATGTGCAAATACCGCGATTCCTAAGGACATGGGGAGAACCAGGATGGTCACATAACGGAAGGCCTGGTTAATATAAGTATTCAGTAAATGGCGGTTTTCCGTGCTTAAAGCCGCAGCTGTAGCTGGTAGGACTGCAGTGGCTACTGCCATACTTATCATTAGTGGAATACGGGCTATGGGACTTCCTATACCATAAAAGCCCACATATTCACTGGTCATAAATACTCCAATGATCCAGGTCCCGATGTCATACATAAAGAGTTCTCCTAAGCTGGTCAGATATACTGGAATGGAAAAAAGGAACAGCATCTTAATGAGGCTTAACTCCTTCCTCCTGGTGAATTTTTCTCCGGGGTGTTCCTGGCCTTCAGCATTGTGTTGTTTTAGTTTTACCCATATATATTTGTGGAAGATGAGGAAGGCGGCAAGTCCGGTTATCATATATCCAATGGCAGTACCGATTACCGCTCCGGCTATGTAGAAATTGGCCAGCACCAGTAAAACTGCAAATATAATGGTGGAACTCTGCTCAACGGCTTTAGTTACATTTATGAAGTTCATTTCATAGTAACCCTGAAAGACACCCTTCATCTCCCCTACGATTACACTGAAAGGGGTAATCAGGGCCACACACTGGAATGGCAGTATGGCCTCTGGGTTATGGAACAAATATAAAGCCAGAGGTTCGGCCAGGATATATATCACTATGCTTAAAATAATACCCAAGCTGATAACCAGTTTAGCAGAAGTCCTTATTATCTGCTCCACCATATCCTTCTGGCCAACAGCATCATATTGAGCTATATATTTGGCTATAGCTGGAGGTATTCCCCCTTCAGCAGATAACTGTAAAACAGCGATTATAGGCAGGGTTAGAATGAATATACCGTAACCAGCTGGCCCTAATAATGTTGCCATGGCAAAACGGTATATGAAACCGCCCACCCTGAAAATCATAGAGCCTAAGAGTATTAATATGCTGCCCTTTGCTATTTTTGTATCGGCCATGTTAATTTCCCTAAATAATGGATTGTTACTTAATTTTTTTTAATAAATAAATTAAATATGGTATAATTTATCGAATATCAAAAAATTTATTTGGCTTGTAGAGTATAAACCTTTAATATAATACTATAAAACTTTTCCCCAAAATAAAAAAAAGATATTCAAGATTCAATGAATCATATTTTCCAGATTATTATTTTATCATCGGGATCCAGGCCATTGAAAAGCTCCAGATTAGATGTTAACTTACCAATATGGTTTACTGGAGATGCGGGCTGTGATTTACCATAGAATATACAGAATGCGGCCCCGGGAGGCCAATAAGATAGGTCGACTTTCTCTGCACTGGGGGATTGATTTTCATATTCCAGTTCCAGGGGTATGATGAAATAGACTTCCTCCAGCCACAGTTTCGCCTTTCCTTCCAGGGGGAGGCTCTTGTAAAACCGGTCAGCTGTTTCTGGATTTCTCCCATCCAGTTTTGCCCGGGCTTTACCCTTCCCCACTACTTCGATCTCCAGTTCCATATAGTTCCACCTTAAAAATTTGTTAGTTTATAATTTTGCTGTATTTTTATACTATAATATTGTAGATTGATAAAATTGTGTGTCACTTCAATTAATGGATTAGAGCCCCCATTATCTGCACACCACTGGAGGTACCTATCCTATTTGCACCAGCCCCTATCATTTTTAGTGCAGTCTCCAGATTCCTTATACCACCTGAAGCTTTAACACCCATATCTTCTCCTACAGTTTCCCGTAACAATTTCACATCCTCCACAGTAGCCCCGGGAAGACTCCCAAAGCCAGTGGAAGTTTTAACAAAGCGGGCACCGGCTATCTGGGCTATTAAACATGCTTTCAGCTTCTCCTGGTAGGTCAAGAGTGCAGTTTCCAGGATAACTTTGACTATTCTTCCCTTTGAAGACTCCACAACTCCTTGAATATCTAATCCAACCAGTTCTTCCTTTCCAGATTTAAGCAGCCCAGTGTTCATCACCATATCCACTTCGGAGGCACCCCATCCAACGGCTTCCTCTGCTTCAAAGGACTTGGTTTTAGATGTCTGAGCTCCTAAAGGGAACCCTACCACCACACATACGCCAACTTCAGATCCCTTTAAATTATCCACAGCCAAGGAGACGTTGGTGGGATTTACACATACACACCGGAATTTATACTCAAGAGCTTCATGGCACAGTCTCTTTATGTCTTCTTCTGTTGCATCTGGACGTAGATTGGTGTGGTCTATCATCTGAGCTAATTCATATGCAGATCTCATTTTATCATCATTTCATAGTTTTTTGGCCATATAAGGCCCTTCCCTTCTGTACCCAAATTTTTGGTAGTAATTACGGGCCCCTATTCCGCTGGTAATTAATATCTTATCCTTATCATAAACTTCAGAAGCTATCCTCTCCGCTTCCTTTATCAGACTCTCACCATAGCCCTGATGCTGCCATAACTCATCCTTTCTATCACCCAAGGGCACCATAGACCCGTAAACATGTAATTCTCTTATTAGGGCTGTCTTCTCATCAACTTCGCTGCGGTGTGCTCGACCGGATGGGATTCTAAGCCTTAAAAAACCGATTAAGATGTCGGAGATAACATCTTCGTGGGAAATGAATATCTCCTGCCCACCCCCGGCCTGGTATTCCTCAGAGAGGAGTTTAATGTTATCTAACTGTGGTGTTAGATTCTGTGATGCCCGGTGGCCTACTTCCCGGCAGCGTATGCACTGGCAGTTAATATCCTTTTCTTCCAGTGTTCGATATACCAGTTCCCCCAGGTTAGACTTTTTAACCCCGGCCTCTATCAGTGGGGATGGAATATCCCTCTGTATCCTCATGGTCCTCACCCATTTTGGTAAGATTTTCTTGATTTCCACGATTAAATCAACTGCCTCCTGGGTAGTGTACGGAGTATAAGCTCCTTCCTGCCACAGTTCATGTAACTTTGAACCCTCGGTAACCAAACAGGGATAAATTTTGAGCATGTCGGGTTTAAATCTCTCATCAGAGAATATGCGCTTAAATATCCTTAGATCCCTCTCCTGGTCAGCGAAAAGGCCTGGCATGAGGTGCATGGCCACCTTAATCCCGGAATCCCTAAGTATCCTGGCGGATTCTACCACATCCTCTACCCGATGCCCCCGTCCTATGCGGTGGTATATGAAGTTGTAGATGGTTTGAACACCCAGCTCCACCCGGGTCACCCCCATCTGGAGCATACGGTCCACATCCTCTGTTTTCGAGTAATCAGGGCGTGTTTCAAAGGTCATACCCACGCATCTGACTGGAGACCCCTCATTGATCTTCTGGACATCTTCCAGGTAGGCAAATTCTTTAGGTGCTTCTAAATTGGCATTGGCTTCCAAATTACCCTTATATTCAATGTTCTTTACCCCGAAATCGTTCATGGCCCGCAGGCATTTGGTTACAAACCATTCCTGATAGCACAAAGCTGCTGAGGGGAAGGTTCCACCCATCACTATGAGTTCCACCTTATCCAGGGGGTGTCCTATGCTCTCCAGTTGTAATAGTCGGTTGTACACCTGGAGGTAGGGGTTGAAGTCGTATCGTCTTCCCCGTAGGGCTGCTGGTTCCTCACCGGTATAACTGGGAGGTGCCTGGTCACTCTCCGGGCAGTACAGGCATCTTCCATGGGGGCACTGGTGGGGATGGACCATCACCGCAACCACCGCCACACCAGAAAGTGTACGGGTTGGTTTTTTCTTTATTATAGGGGCTATCCTGGCTCTCTCTTCTGGAGATGCGTTTTCCAGTATCTCCGCGTTACTTATAAACTGGGGGAGGTCGAACTCCCGGCAGGCCCTGTGCTTGGCCTTTTCCAGATCCCGGTTGTTCTTGATCCTTCCTTCCAGTATTTCAGTGATTATAAATCTGTAGGCCTCTTGCATATTATATAAAAACTCCATTTCAAGTTAATTAGAAATAATTCCAGTGGTATCGAATTAGTTGATATTGATTTCTCGTTTATATAATATATCTTTTAAAAAAAATTGGTTCAAGAGCTCATACTGCCCTTTCTCATTTCCAGGGCCTTCATGATATCTGTCTTGGATATTATCCCCACTAACTTACCATCTTGAACCACCGGCAAACGGCCCACGTTGTTTAGGTTCAATTTCTCCAGTACAGTGGCCACATCCTCATCCGGGCCGGTTACCAGTACATCCCTGGTCATGAACTCTTCTACTGGCAGATGTTTCTTATCTTCACCAATCGGGGATAGATCATGGAAGGTGATGATGCCCAGGAGCTCTCCATCCTTATACACTGGATATCCCATGTGCCTATGTTGAAACATGACCTTCAGAACCTCATCCACCGTGTCGGTGGGGTTCACTGTTTTCACTCCCCTGGTCATGATGTCTCTGACATTTATCCCCTCCAGGAGTGTGTTTAACAAGACCATCTTGGATTCCTGATCCGCCCCTAAATAGACGAATATGGCGATTAAGATCAGGAAGGGGTTGAAAAATATGCCTATAATTGCCATGATTATGGCTAACTGTTTGCCGATGGACGCTGCAGTTTCAGTCGCCTTAATAAAATTCATCCTCTCAGCTAAGTATGCCCTTAAAACTCTCCCACCATCCATAGGGAATGCTGGTAATAAATTGAACGCACCCAGGAGGAAGTTCATCAGGATGAAGTAGTACAACAAGAAGTTCAAGCTGGGGGATAAAGAGTTACCGAAGAGGAGGAATACAGGATACAACACCACTGCCAGGACCAGGTTTACCAGGGGTCCGGCCACCGCTATCATCAACTCCTGGTGAGGATCCCTGGGAAGTTCTTTCATGGCCGATACTCCACCTATGGGGAGTAAAACTATTCTTTCAATTTCCACCCCGTACCTCCGGGCCACGTAGGAGTGGGTTAACTCATGCAGCACCACAGCCACGAAGAGAAGAGTAATCAGTACGGCCACCACCACATCCACACCGGGTATTAAATTCAAAACCGCCACTAAATAGATGGCCAACATCAGGAGCAGGAAGGAGAAATGTAATTCCACGGGTATTCCGAATATGGTGAAGATTTTAAGTGAATATTTCATGGTGTACTATATGTTTAATGTTTGTAATAATTTATTTCATAGCCTTAATTTGATATCTCCTTTTTTATCAGGTAATTTCCACTGACATAGACTAAAAAGATTATAAATATTAAGAAATAGTTAATAAAAAATATATAACTACAAAAACAGAATATAAAATGGTGCAGAATATGAAGGTAACAGATTTTTTAGGTAAAAGAGTGGTGGATAGGAAGGCCATCGAAATTGGTAAGGTTGACGATCTAATTATAGAACCCGAAACAGCCATGATTAAGGGAATCGTAATATCTACTGGTGACTTTGGTTTAAGAAGAACTGATCTATTTATTACACCTTCTCAGATAGAAGAAGTGGGAGATTACGTGCTCTTAAAGAATGAAAAATCCGATATAAGGGAAGTTAAGGATTCAGATTTAGAATAGAAAGAATAAAAAACCGCCTGGATTTTTACCCTAAAAATGGTCTAAAATAAAAAGGGGAATCAGATATGGAAGTCGCTGATACAACTGGAAAAACTATCTTAAAGGGTTCGCATGTACGTTACACAGGTACAGGTAGTGCAGGCGAAGTATTAGATGTAAAATCAGATGACGAAGGAACCTGGGCAAAAATAGACACCACAGATCTCTGGTACAACAGCGAGTATTTGGAGCTCATCAACCAGCGGGATTACGAACGAATCAAGCTCAGGGGAAAACCGTTCAAAGAACGTGCTGAAGAAGAAGAGACAACTAAAGCAAGAAAAGACGTTGAAAAAGCAGTTAAACTCAAGAAGAAGCTGGAAGACGTGGATATGAGTAACGAGCTCTGTGATGGTGGGGGATAAACCTCCCCTTCAATTCTTTTTTTATTTTCCCAAATTAAGGATAATCCTTTAAACAGATAAACTATTTTTAATAAATATACGGGCTAATTAGAGAAATAATGGATTTCTGGAGGATAAGGTGAATAATAACGGCGATTTTTTCTATTTTTCAGGAACTGGAAATACATTCCTCTATCATGCGATAAATGCCAGAGAATTACTGTAAAATTGGTGGGTAGTTATTATGTCGGAATATAACCTAGAAGATAAAAAATTGGATGTTAAAAATTTAGCACAGGATGCTATATCTGATGAGAATTTATTTAAAGAATTACTCTCCGGAGTCAAATCCAAGGACAACACAATCAGATCCAACAGTTTCCAGGCTCTGCTCATTGTAAGCAAGGATGAACCCGAATTTTTATATCCAGAATGGGATTACTTCCATGATCTGCTCCTGAGCACAAACAACTACCATAAATATATAGCCATCTATATCCTGGCCAACCTCACCCAGGCTGATGATAAAGATAAATTCAGTGAAATATTCGATGACTACTTTGGGATTCTGGCCGGGGAGAAAGTGATGAACGCCTCCCATGTGGCATTGAATTCACCAACCATCATAAAAAACAAGCCAGAGTTGCAATCGAAAATAATTGGATTACTCTTGGACATTGAAAATATCCATCAGGGTAAGCAGAAGGAACTGGTCAAGGCATATGTCATAGAAGCCCTGATGAAGATCTATCCAGATGCCCAGGATAAAGATAAAATCCGGGAGTTTGTAAAATCACAACTTGAAAGTTCCAGTCCCAAGACCAGAGACATGGCCTCCTGTTTTCTGGATAGATGTTAAAATAAAAGTATATATACCCTGAACTTTCATAACAATTATGTTGATACTATGGGTAAGAGAATAGTGGTCCAATCACTTCCTGATAGAAAAAATGACTTTAGAATTTGGGTAAACAGGATCAGATCCCCAAAGCCATACCAGGATCTAACAGCCATAAAATCCGTATATATCCGCAAATCAGGGAAAAATCCAACTAAAAATTGGAGTAATGTCCAGTCCAATTCCCAGAAGAGATATCTGGATAAAATCAAATTGATGGAAGAAATCAGAATGGGAAAAGTTGAAAATAAAACTGTTAATCTCATTTATACTCCTAGATATGCCTACCCCACAATTTCAGGAAGTAAATAATATTAATGGTGGTTTTTTCTATTTTAGAGACGACTTCATCGTCGGCTGACTAATTTTTTTAAATAATAACTCATTATCTACATCAGGATCCTTAAATCCCCTCAATCTACATCAGGATCTTGCACAGAAACACAGAACCGACAGAGTGCACTGGGAGTATCCAGCTGTTTCTGTTTCACCGGACACAGATACTGGCCGCCAACATATCTTAATTTAAACCCACCAGGGAAACTGGTCCCCACCGGATGGACAGGTTCTTCCCGGATGAAGGTACTGTAAAGTGCTATTACCCGGGCAATCTTTAAAAAGCACTGCTCATTTACACTTTTTGCTTCTTCCCACTGTAATTCTAATACCTTTAAAAAGTCTTTGAGTTCGGCCACATCCACATCACCATCATAATAATCCTTGTCATCCTTCAAATCCTTTATTCTGGTTAAAAATGCCTTAGAAAATCTTTCTATATATTCCTCCCGGTAGGGTGACTGCATATACTTGGCATCTTCCTTTAAAAAATCAGTGGCCTTCATAATCTTCCAGATATCTATGGAAGATGCCTCTTTTTTTAAGATAGAGAAAAGATCATTCTTAGTCAGTGTCTCGTTTTGTTCAAGGTTAACTAACTCTTCAATTTCTTCTATGGTCATTTACATCCTCAAAACTTGCTAGGTAAGAATTAATCATCGATCATATTTAATCTATTTATCCTGATAACTCCTGAATATGGCATCGGCAATTTTAGGACCTATCCCTTCCACTCTTTGAAGGTCTTCCCGTGATACATGCCTTAAATCCGTGCCAAATGCTCCCACCAGCGCCCGGGCCCTTTTCCTGCCCAGTCTCTTAACACCCACCACTAAGGGTATGAGCTCCTCCTTCACACCATAATAAAGGCGTGCCGAGAGTATTTCCAGGTCCTGGGTGTGTGAATAAATATTTAGAACCTCACACATCTCTTTGAAGAATTTCACCATCAACGAGGCATCGTATGCCGTCCTCCGAGTACCAGCGGCGTAAACATGGAAGGCATTTTCTATCTGGTACTCGGTCCGCTCCTCGATCCACTCCATCAGGGTAGCTGCGGTGGCTTCTGAGTTACCGATATCCACCACAAACACTCCCTTGTTGTTGAGTTTCTCCCTTACCGGTTCCTTACTCTTCCTACCCTTAAATGACACGGGTATGATATCCGGTGTCTTGGATATCTCATAGAGGAGACTGTAAATATCCAGCCCTTCTATAGTGGATAGGTATTCCTTGAGTCTCACCGCAGTTTCCACGGAATAGTTAGTTTTGGCCACTAAATTCCCCAGGGGAGTGGTTTTCAAACCTTCCTGGGTGGGCCGTACCAGGCCATGTCCTATCAGGAACTCCAGTGCCTGGTTGATGTCGTACTCCATGCTGTCTGCACCGAACACGCTCAGGTACTGGTTGTTGCACATCTGGTACCCGTAGAAGGTCTGTTTGAAGAATTCCTGTATTTCATCCGGGGTTTTGGAGAGGGAAGATGCGATCTGGGCTATGATCTGCCGGTAAACTGCGTCCTTATTCTCCAGTAACTTGGAGTTGGTGGGTTCTATCTCCCCGTAAACGTAGTGTTCCTTCAGGTTATATGCCTCATCTAAACTTTTCGCGATTAAATAGGAATATCCCTCCTTATCATAACCAGGACGCCCCGCCCGACCGGACATCTGCTCGTAATCAAACACCGGGATTGCCTGGGGGCCCTGAGATGTCCAGCGAGTGTAATCCCTTATTATAACACTCTTTGAGGGGAGGTTGACTCCGTACATCAAGCTGGGAGTTGCTGTGATCATGTACAGGTTACCCGCCCGGAATTCGTCCTCGATTATCTCCTTCTGCTTGTCAAATAATCCGGCATGATGGAAGGCTATTCCATTTTCCACGCATTCAGCCAGTTTAAGGCATACGCTGGTTGGCCGTGAACCCTTCCTCCTGGGGACTTCCAGTATCTTCTCCGCAACTTCCTTAAAGACGTTCTTACGTTCCGCGGGGATAACCTTCTTTATCTTCCCGGAGACGAAGCCTGCCAGGGACTCGGTGAACCTCCGTGTAGAGACGAAGACCAGTATCTGACTTGATTCTTCCATGGAAGTTTTTAAAACCCTTAATATAACGTCGTTTTTGTTTTTTAACTCCATTTCCTCGGTGCTGAGCACGTCTTTAAATAGGGGTACTGGTCTGAAGACGTGTTCCACCACATGGGCGTCTAACCAGTTTGCAATTTCCGTCATGTTTTGAAGCGTAGCTGAGAGGGCTAGGATGCGCATGCCCGGGTTTAGTATGTGTGACCTGGTAAGGGCGCATTCTATGGTGGGACCCCGGCTGTACTCTCCCAGCATGTGGAATTCATCCACTATGAGGAGGTCTACTTCCCGCAGGGTGTTCCAGCTGAACCGGGTGAGGACGTCGAATGATTCAAATACCATCACCGCCAGATCAGAAGATGCGGGGTGTTTGCCCACCTTGTAACCGTACTTTTCAAACTGTTTAAACTCCTTGAGTTTCTCGTTCTGGATGGATATCAATGGTACGGCATAGACCACTTTACCTCCCTTCTGCAGGGTGTCCAGTGCCGCCATCACCCCCAGCAGGGTTTTTCCACTGGCGGTGGGTATGGCCAGTATGTAGTTGTGGTCGTCCTCCAAAAAGCCGGCTTCTACCACCGCTTTCTGTGCGGGGTTGAGCTCTTTTATCTGGGGATAGCTTTCTGCTATTATCTTTCTTATCTGTGGTTTTACAGATTCCATGGTATTCAGTTTGATAGTTTAGTTAAAACGAAGGTGAGAAAATAGTAAAATAGGGTTTAAATCTTCTCTTTTTTAGTTACCTGGATGTCAGATATTCGGGTTGAGGGGTACTGTCCATCTTCATCTTTTTCCACACTCTTCACCATGTCCCATATGGTTAAGAGGGCCACACTCGCCCCGGTCAGGGCTTCCATCTCTACACCAGTTTTACCCTCCGACCGTACAGTAACCGTGGCTTCTATACTGTCCTTGGCCACCTGGAAGTCCACGTCTACCCCGGTGATCTTAAGGGAGTGGCAGAGGGGAATGAGGTGGTGTGTTTTCTTCACAGCAGTTATGGATGCTATCTGTGCCGTGGTTAACACGTTTCCCTTTTTGATCTCCTCTTTTTCTATCAGCTTAATCGTATTTTCCTTTAGATGCATAGTACCCTTTGCCTGGGCTGTTCTTTTCTGGATGGGTTTATCTCCCACTTCCACCATCTTCACACCCTTGGGGGTGAGATGGGTTAAATTTTCTGAAGCCAACTCTCATTCCACCTTAGTTTTATATTTAAATTTTAAATTTTTGAGGATATATTAATTTACATAGAGCATTTTAAAAGTATACTGATTTATTAGGTTAATCATGTTCAGTAGGGTATTTCCAGATATCCGTATTCTCTCGCCTTAACAGGTGCATTTTCAGCCATTTTATGTCTTAATCCATAATCTTGAATTATTTTATCCAGGACTTCCCCCAGGGCTGCCGGGTCTCCGGGTTTCACTAGGAAACCAACGTCTGGGGTGACCAGTTCTTTTATCCCACCCACACTGGTGGCCACAGCTGGTAGTCCACTGGCAAAAGCTTCAAGTAGGGTTATGGGAAATCCCTCGGATGTGCTGGGGAGTACAAATACATCACCGGCGGGCATGATCTTTTCTATATCCCTCCGGGCGCCTGTAAAGTGCACGTCTTCTATTCCATCCTTTTCAACCTTTTCCTGGAGTTCAGTCATCAATGGTCCGCCACCAACGATCACCAGTTCTGCCTGGGATTTCATCTGTTTCTTCGCCTCCAGGAGATATTTCAGTCCCTTTTGGGGCACCAGGTTACCGACAAAGAGTATCAGATTTTTTTCCGGGTTCAGTCCAAGTTTATCTGCCAAATCGGACTTTATATCTGGTTTAAACTTCTCCAGGTCCACGGCGTTGGGTGTGACTTTGATTTTTGCATCTGCACCTTTTACTCCAAGTTCCAGTATCTGTTCTTTGATTGCTTCATCTACCACAGCTATATAGTCGGCTTTTTCGAGTACATACTTTATTATCGGTCTTAACACTGGGTTTCGAGACTGGATGAAGATATCTGACCCGTGCACGGTTACCGCTACCTTCTTCCCGGTGAGTCCTCCCACCAGGACTGCGATTAAGCCGGGGGGAATTAGAAAATGAGCATGTATCAGATCAATGTTGTACTTCCTGGCCATGGAGATTAATTTAACCGTAGCTGATATTAGGAATAGAAATCCCCTTAAACCCTTGATATTCACTGTAGGTGCTGTTTCAACGTGTATCCCTTCTAGATCTTTAATATCTGGATGGGGGTAGGTTAGAACATGGACTTCATCCCCTCTTTCAGCTAATTCCCCGGCGAGTAGATAGGTATGTGATGATACTCCGCCAATATGGGGTGGGAATTGGCCTAAAAGACAGATATTCATGTTACTCCTCTTTATAAAAAATTAATCGTTAGTTAAGTTCAACCTGGTGGTTGGTATTTAAGATGGTTCCATCCATCTTAACGATGACCACATCTAACTCTCCAGGGAATAGTTCCTGGCTCCTTTCTTTAACAGACTGGGCGATGCTGTTGAAAGTTTCCTCCAGAAGGCCTTTTCCTTCGAGTATGACCATCATCTCCTCTGTGGTGTTGGCCTGGAAAATTTCTCTGATTAAATCCTTATCTGCACCACTGAGTGCTGCATGGGCAGCTATGATTTCCCTCCGCCCATCAGCTACCTGGTGTTCTGTGTTGAAAATTCCGGCGGCGAGTTTTATGAGTTTACCAGCGTGTCCCAGTAGGGTTATGCGTTTCACATCCATATCAGCGGCTTCTCGGAGCATGAATCCTGGGAAGTTACCCATCTGTATTATTCTGTCAGAGGATACGGTTAAAATCCGTTTTGCGATTTTTTCTCCGATGTTGCCAGGGACAAAAACAAGTTCTCGGTATCCCTCGGCGTGGGCCACGTCCAGCTGGCATTTGAAGGATTTCCTGTAGCTTTCCAGGTTCCATGAATGGGCGATGCCAGTGGTTCCCAGTATGGAAATTCCCCCTTCAATTCCCAGTTTGGGGTTCAGTGTCTTCTCCGCGAGTTTCTCTCCGGCAGGGACGGAAATTTCCACACACACACCCTTATCTTCAGGGAGTAAGTCAGAGAGATTCTCTTTGATCATCTTCCGGGGTGTGGGGTTGATGGCCGGGTTGCCAGGTGGTACCTGGAGTCCGGGTTTGGTGACCAGGCCCACACCTTTCCCACCCTTTATGGTTACGCCTTCAGTATCGTTGACCCATACATCGGCGAGGATTTCCAGGTTAACGGTGACATCAGGGTCGTTATAGGGTCTTTTTATCACAGATGCCTGGCCGTGGGTGTCGGTTAATTTATGCGCATATTCGACTTCTATTTCCAGATCGCCAAGGGGGGTTTTAATGGTGACAGTTTTTACATCTTCACCCTTTAAAACTAGTAGTGCTGCCCTTGCTGCGGCAGCTGCTCCAGAACCGGTGGTTATTCCATATTTGATGTCCTCAAGAGATTTATCAGTGGGATTTTCTACCATGATTCTAATGATTTTGTTATGATTCTTCTTTAATTACGCTATTTTATTGTAATTCTTCTTTAATTACACTGACCAGCTCTTCTTTCGTGGGAGCTCCTACGAATTTAACTACACCATTTAATGCTATAGCGGGGACGGCCATTAGATTGTATTCAATGGCTTTTTCACGATCCTGCATTATATCTATGATTTCTACTTCTAAATCATCAGGCATCTCTTTTTTTACTTCTTCAACCAGTTCTACAGCCATGGGACAGTAGGGGCAGGATGGGGATTTAAAGACTTCAATTTTAACAACCATGTTATCACCTTTTTTATATAATCGTACTATAATTTTCTATCCATCAACCCTTATATACTATTTTATTCTGGTATCATTAAGCGACTTTTTAAAACAGTAAAAACCGGGTTTTATTTATTCAATATCCTTTTTTAAAATTAATATTCGTCATTTCAGATATTTTGGATAATCAATGGAATCATCTGTATAAAATAATATTTTTAAAAAAGGGGATGGATCGGGATTTTAATCCCAGACCCATTTTTCATGCTTTTGGAGGCGGTAATGCATGAACTTCATTCTGTTTTAGCACAAATGGTTGGCCTATTCCTTCTGTTTTAGCACAAAGTTCCGTCTATCATTCTATTTAGCTGAAATGGTTTGTCTATTTAAGGTGAAAGAGAGAGTTATCCCTATCTTTCTATGATTTGAGGAAATACTTTTATTCCCAAATAAAATCGTCGATGTTCCAGTATCCCTGATTTTAAAGTCAGTTTGCATGTAAAATATAGATACTGGAGCACACCGGTGCCTATTCCAACTTTAGATGGCGAAACCATAAACCCATTTCCAAGTTTAACCATCTTAATTCACTTAAATACATCTTATTCTCGATTACTAATAAATGTTTCTACCACCGAACAGTCCGTAATAATACCTACTTTTTAAACCAGAAATCCCGATAATATTTACCCTTTAAAAACCAATGATAGAAAAGAATCATCCTGTTTCCATAAATAATAAATAACAGGTTTAATATTAATTTAAATACGAATTTCTATGGTAAATAGGCAATGGTCATATTAAAAAGTTCTAACTCAGTAAATAAGGTGAAAGATGAAAATTAAGGTGAGATCTCCTGGTTCTGCCACTATAATAAACGCCATATCCACGGGATGTGGCTCTGCCTTCGGCATCGAGCTCTTTGTTGATGCAGAAGTCCGGTTAAAATCAGGTGAAGGGATAACCTGCCGCACTGACCAGGAAGTGGACACCACTTTAATGGAGATATGCGCTAAACAGGTCCTGGAAAAGTTCGACGTAGAAAGCAGGGTAGAGATAAGGACTGAATCAACTTTACCAGTAGCTTCCGGCTTGTCCAGTAGCAGTGCTGTTTCCAATGCAGTTACCATGGCTTTAACCCATGCTCTCGAGGATGAATATGAAATCGATGCCGTAAACGTTGGCTTAGATGATCTGGGAATATTAAACCTGGCTGTTGACTCTTCCCTGGAGGCAGGGGTAACCGTTACGGGAGCCTTCGATGATGCCAGTGCCTCCTACTTCGGGGGAATCAGCGTAACCGATAACTTCCAGCGGGAAATTATCAGACATGAAAAATGGGACATGCAAAACATATTAATATATATGCCTGATAAAAAGTCACCCACTGCAGAAGCTGACGTGGCCCGGATGAAACTCTTAGCCCCATGGGTTAAACTAGCTTTTAAGGAAGTATTGAAGGGTAATATTCATCAAGCCCTCACGTTAAACGGACTTTTATACTGCTCAGCCCTCCACTTCAATCCAGACATTGCCCTGGATGCATTAGGAGCAGGTGCCGTTGCAGCAGGACTTTCAGGAACCGGCCCATCATTTGTAGCTATTACAGATGAGGAAAATTCCCGAAATGTGGAAGATGCATGGAAATCCTATCCTGGAAGGGTTATCAAGACCAAAGTCGACAATCAGGGCACTCAGGTGATTGCACGTGAATAGAGAAGAAGCACTGAAACTGCTTGCAAGCTCCCGGGATAAAATTGACCAGATCGACAACCAGATCATAGATCTGATCCTGGAGAGAACTTCTCTGGCGAAGGATATTGGCACCGCCAAAAAAGTGCTTAATACGGATATTGAAAACACCGAAAGGGAAGATTATATCCAGAGAAAGATTAAAAAGTTAGCTAAAGAAAATGATATTGATGAAATCAGTCTTTTAGAAATAATGGAAATATTGATGAAGTTAAACAAATCTGAACAAGAAAGAATCCTAAGGAGGTAAACAACATGGGAAATATCAGAACATCATTCGTAAAGAGAATAGCTAAAGAATTAATTGAAACTTACAACGGTAAATTCACCACCGACTTCGAGGAAAACAAGAAACTAGTGGAAGAGTACTCCTCAGTAAGCACCAAACACCTGCGAAATAAAATAGCAGGGTACATAACCAGAATGGTTAGACAGCGCTCCTAACATCTATTCTACATTTAATAAATATTAAGATGGATTTTACATTTTAAACGTTAAAGGATGGTTTAAATGGAAATAATCGTGGCCAAATTCGGGGGAACCTCCATTGGAAATGGGGAGAGAATAAAATTGGCGGCAGAATCAGTGGTAAAAGAGTATATGAAGGGCAATAAGATGGTGGTTGTAGTGTCCGCCATTAACAAGACCACTGACGACATCCTTAAGGTAGTTGAAGACTCCATTGGAGACTCAGTCACTGAAAAGCAGATGGCAGACATAGTATCCATGGGAGAAATTACCAGTGTCAGATTATTTTCATCCACCATAGAATCATTAGGCGTTAAATCCGAGTACCTGGACCCCCACATGGACCGGTGGCCAATCATTACTGATAGTAACTATTTAAATGCCCAAGTAGATTTTGAGGCCACAGAAGAAAATTCCAAGGAACTAATGAATCTACTGGACCAGGGAATAATACCCGTGCTCTGCGGCTTCCTGGGAAAGGATAAAAATGGCGACGTCACCACCCTGGGAAGGGGTGGTAGCGATATAACCGCCTTCCTCCTGGGACACTGCCTCAAGGCCAAGGAAGTCATCATAGTAACTGATGTGGGTGGTGTTATGTCCACCGACCCCAATAAACTCGAAACCGCCAAAAAACTGGACAAAATATCGGTGGAGGAGATGAGGGACCTGGCCACCTATGGAGCCCAGGTTTTACATCCCCACGCCCTTAAATACAAGGACCCCCTCATAAATGCCAAGATAATTGGCTTTGAACACGGAGACCTTTCGGCCATTGGAACGGAGATAATAGGCCCCTCAAAAAATGAAAGGCTAAAAACCACGACCTTAAACGAGGACCCCATCTCAGTCCTGGCCGTGGTGGGCGAGGAAATATTAACCAAACCAGGCGTACTATCGGCCCTGACCAATGCACTGGCCAGAAACGATATAAACATATACGGTATATCCACCGGCCAGAACAGTGTGACCCTGTTTATAGATAGATCAGCCGCGGATGAAGCTCATAAAATATTACACGATGTGGTTGTGGAAAATAAATTTCTAAGCTCCCTCTCCCTGGACAGGGAAATAGCCATGCTCACCGTGGCCAGTCAGGATTTTATCGATACCCCGGGTATTATAACTAAAATAACAGAACCTCTGCATAAAAGTAATATTAACATCGTGGAGATCTCTTCGAGTCAAACTTCTGTAGTGATATTTGTAGAATGGAATGATGGTAAGAAAGCTTATGAAATGGTAAGGAGTGTCTTGGAATGAAACTAGAAGGTACAATAGTCGCCATGGTCACCCCCTTCAACTCGGAGGATGAGGTAGACCAGGAAGGCATGCGGGAAAACATAAACTATCTGATAGATAGAGGCGTAGAAGGTGTACTGGCCGCTGGAACCACCGGCGAATCAGCCACCATAACCCATCTGGAACAGAGGAAGATGATGGACATCCTGGTGGATGAAGTAGCGGGTAAGGTGAAGACTATAGCCGGAGCAGGAAGCAATTCATCAAAAGAATCCCTGGGACTGGTGAAGTACGCTGAAGCCGCTGGAGCAGACGCAGCATTAGTGATAACTCCCTACTACAACAAGCCCCAACCACACGGACTCTACGAACACTACAAATTACTCACCGACACAACAGATATCCCTATAATCGTTTATAACGTGCCCTCACGGACCGGGACAGACATCGACGTGGAGACCATCGGCCAAGTATCCCAGTTAGACAACGTAATAGCCATCAAAGAAGCCAGCCCCCACCTGGACAAGGTCTCCCAGATAGAGAAGAAAATGGAAGAACTGGGAAACAGGGACGACTTCGCCGTTATAAGTGGAAACGACAACCTAACCCTCCCCATGATATCCATGGGAGCTAAAGGAGTAATCAGTGTAGTGGCCAATGTGGATCCCCAGAGGATGGGTGATATGGTGAGATACGCCCTTAAAGGCGATTTTACAAAGGCAAAAGAACTCCACTATGAACTCTACCACCTGATGAAGGTCTTATTCGTGGAATCCAACCCCGTCCCTGCCAAGGAATCACTGAACATGATGGGCAGACCATCCGGCCATGTAAGGATGCCCCTGGCACCTTTAAAAGAAGAAAACAGGGAAAAGCTTAAAGGGGTTTTACAGGGTCTGAATCTTATTTAAAAGGGTTTACGTAAGCTCATAAATCTATTAAACCTATTTTAAATAGGATACATTTCCTTCAATATTTTTCAGTATTTAAATCTCTTATTTTTAAATCATCGTTGATCTAAAATCCATGGCTGATTGACGATTAACCAAATGTTGGGGGTGATTTTTCATGAAAAAAGTACTTTTATTATGCGGCAGTCCACGGCCAAATGGTAATACCTATCAGGTTCTAGAAGAATGTGCTAGTGTAATAGAAAATGAAGGTTTAGAAGCTGAAATAATATCATTTGCAGGTAAAGATATCAAATCATGCGTTCATTGTAAAAAATGTGATGAATTAAATGAATGCTCAATTAATGACGGATTAAATGAGATTATAACTAAAATTAGAGAATCTGATGGCTTTATTGTTGGTTCACCAGTTTATTTTGGAACTGCCCGTGGAGACATGATGTCCGCATTGCAGAGAATAGGAATGGTCTCTGGATCCAATGACAACTTCTTATCCTGGAAAGTGGGAGGCCCTATAGCTGTTGCACGTAGAGGTGGTCACACATCTACCATACAGGAAATGTTGATGTTCTTCTTCATCAATGATATGATTGTTCCTGGTTCAAATAGTTGGAACATGGTTTTTGGATGGGCACCAGGAGAAGTGCAGGAGGATAAGGAAGGAATGGAGGCTATAAGAGGGTTTGGTTATAATGTAGCCACTTTGATTAAGAAAATTAAGTGAATCCCACTTCCACAAAAACACTTTTCCATTAAATCTAAAGATTAAATTTCCAAAATAGCCCAAAATTTTTATAAAATGTTCTAATAATAATGAATATAACTCAGAGTTTAAGGAGATGCATAGCAAATGATCAACGTGGCGGTAACCGGTGCAGGCGGTAGAATGGGTTCTAAGATCATTAAGACCATTCTTGAAAATGATGATATGGAAGTGGTGGCTGCAATTGAGGCCCCCAACACTCCACTAGAAGGTAAAGATGTGGGGGAGGTAATAGGAGTAGGAAATATTGGTGTAGAAATCACTCCAGCAAATGAGCTCCAGCCAGTATTGATGGAGAAGAAACCAGATGTATTGGTGGACTTTACCATAGCGAATGCTGCAGTGGAAACCATTAAAACAGCCTCAGAATGCGGGGTTAACCTGGTGGTAGGAACCACCGGATTTTCAGACGAACAGTTAAACTGGATAAAAAAGGTCATAGAGGAAAATAAAATAAAAACAGTTATAGCCCCCAACATGGCCGTGGGAGTGAACGTGTTCTTCAAGGTACTCAAGGACTTGGCCCCCATCCTGTCTGATTTCGATGTGGAGATCATCGAAGCCCACCATAAACACAAACAGGACGCCCCTTCCGGGACAGCCATCCGGGCCTATGAGATCATAGCCCAACAACTGGGAAGAGACACCTGCGAAGTAGGAGTTTATGGAAGAGAAGGCCAGGTCGGTGAGAGAACCCCAGATGAGATAGGTATGCACGCCGTGCGTGGAGGGGATATCGTCGGCGACCACACCGTCCTGTTTGCCGGTGACGGGGAACGCCTGGAGATCATCCATCGGGCAGGCAGCCGACAGGCCTTTGTAAACGGGGTAATAAAGGCCATAAGGTATATCCCAACCGCTCCTGAGGGAAAGATAAGTGATATGGGTGATGTTCTGGGTTTGAAATGAATATTTCCAGTAATTATCAGTTTGGTAATAATTTTTTAAATAAATATAAAAAGAGAGGCATGCAAAATAATGTCTATAGTGTAAATTAAAAGGTGAAAGTATGGTGAATGTAGGAGTACTAGGAGCAACCGGAATGGTAGGTCAGCGTTTTATTGAACTATTGGGGGATCACCCCGATTTTGAGATAACTGCACTTACTGCCTCAAAGAGATCCGCAGGAAAAAAATATGAAGATGCCGTGACCTGGTATCTGGACAGTCCGATTCCAGAAGTCGCCCGGGACATCAAAGTAGTGGACACTGACCCTGCTGAGGTAAAGGATGTTGAGATCGTATTTTCTGCATTGCCTGCAGATATAGCTTTAAATGTGGAGCCTAAATTTGCAGAGGCAGGTATGACTGTGGCTAGTAACGCGGCGGCTATGCGTATGGAACCCGATGTGCCTCTGGTCATCCCCGAGGTGAACCCGGAACACCTGGAACTACTGGAGATCCAGCAGAAAAACCGGGGATGGGAAGGATCCATTGTGACAAATCCCAACTGTTCCACCATAGCCCTCACCATGACCCTAAAACCATTATATGATGAATTTGATATAGAAAGGGTTTACGTCTCCACCATGCAGGCCGTATCAGGCGCAGGCTACGATGGAGTGCCAAGTATGGCCATCGTGGATAACCTGGTACCCTTCATCGGCGGTGAGGAGGAGAAGATGGAGACCGAAACCCTGGAGCTCCTGGGAGACCTGGAAGATGGAATCTTGACTCCTGCTACCTTCGGTGTGAGCGCCTCCTGCCACCGGGTCGCTGTCGTGGACGGGCATACCGAGGCGGTGTTCATCGAGTTTGCCGATGATTTTGAAGTGGATGATGTGGAAAAATCCCTACGGGAATTCCAAGGAATGCCCCAGAAACTGGACCTTTACTCTGCACCGCAGCCACCGATCATCGTCCGTGAGGAGGATAACAGGCCACAACCACGTATGGATAGAAACGCCGAAAAGGGGATGGCAGTTACCGTGGGAAGGATCCGCAAAGACACAGCATTCGACAAAAGCCTAAGATACGTCTTGGTAGGACATAACACCATCCGAGGAGCGGCTGGTGCTTCTATACTCAATGCAGAATTGATCAATGAGATAATGTAAAAGTTCTTGTAACGGGATTTTTATATTTCCCTTTTTTATTTTGATAAATTCTTTTTATCCCAGTGAATTTGCCTTAAAAGATTTTTGTTTTTTAACATAAGATATTTAACATGAATCAGTTTATTATATTATAACATAAATTATATAGTGAAAAAATCACAACCAAGTGGGGGATTATTTCTTGACATATTCTAACACTAACATTAAAAATTTTAGATTCTATTTAATAATTTTATGTTTAATACTCTTTATCTTAGCTTTTACACCCGTTAGTAGTGCAGCTAATACCACTAATTCTTCAAATTCCAGCACTTACACCATATCATATGTTGATACGTCTTTAGGTGGAAATGTCCTAAATAATCCGGAAATCAGCCAGAATATTCCTAAAACCTATTTAAGTAACCAGATATTTAATATGACCAAAAAAGGGTCGGTAGTACTCAAATTTGGGAAGGGTAATGGACCTAAATTATTGATAACCGCTGGAATTCATGGAAATGAAGAGGAAGCAAATATAGCGGCCATGAAGTATCTAGAGTATATCAAAAATAAAAGTTTCAACGGCATCCTGTACATCATTCCCTTCGCCATCCCCACAGACACCGCTTTAAATTCACGTAACTACAAAGGACAGGATCCCAACCGAATTGCAAATAAAAAGGCAACTCCGGGCTATAACATAATCCAGTTCGCCAGAAATAACGGGGTTCAATATCTGCTGGATGTGCATTCTGGTAGTCAAGTAGGTTCTAAAGGGTATATATTTGTAAGTAATCCATCCACCATAACGGTCAAGGAAAAAAACTGGAGTAACCATATCAAATCTAAAACCGGCTGTTATATTTCCACCAATGGTGCAGATGATGTAGGTATGGTACGTAATTGTGCAAAGAAGTATAGTATCAACACCATAACATTGGAAGTAGAAAGAGATTCCATCCCCACCATGACCTCAGCTAACGTGGAATATAAGATGATTCAGGCTGCTGTTAACTATCTGGGTTTCCCAGCCGACTCTTACGGACCCAAAATAACCTCCACAAATCCGGCAAAAGATGCCTTAGGGGTCCCTCTTACCTCTGCAGTCACCATCACCTTCAGTAAGAACATAAAGTCCAGTGCCAATTTCTCCGGAATATACATCAAAAACTTAACCACCGGTAAAAAGGTATCCCTGGCATCCAAGACCATCAGTGGAAATACTTTAACCTTGAAGATGGCATCCAGCCGCATAAAAAACAACGTTTATCAAGTATATATACCAGCCGGTGCAGTTAAAGATGGATCGGGAGACAATTTAGTTTTAACTTACTCTTACTCATTTAGCACCACACCAGATACAGTTTCCCCTAAAGTTTCCAGCACCAAACCAGCCAATAAAACGACGGGCATTCCACTTACCTCTGCAGTCACCATCACCTTCAACAAGAACATAAAGTCCAGTGCCAATTTCTCCGGAATATACATCAAAAACTTAACCACCGGTAAAAAGGTGACCCTGGCATCCAAGACCATCAGCGGGAAAACGTTAACGGTGAAGATGACCTACAGCCGTTTGAGGAATAACGTTTACCAAGTTTATATACCGGCCAGTGCAGTGAAGGATGCTACAGGAAACAATCTTAAAGCCAGTTACAGTTTCCAGTTCCAGACAGTTAAATAAATTTACATAAACATCTATTTCAAATTTAAATAAAATAACAATCTAGATATTTATTGAATTTAACTATTTTACCATCATTTCTATTTAAAATCAAAATAATGATTTAAAGGACCTAATACTAAACTTTAAAAGGCAATTACTATATAATTTAATACAGTGGTACGATGGGATTGTTAAAGAACGAGGACAACGAACAGTTGAGGCAGCTGGTGAAGGCCTGTCTTCTGGAGATAAGTAAACTCAAGATTGAGCTTAAGAAGTGCCAGAAGGAATCATCCAAAGTTGGTGATGATAGAGCTCTTTTAGAACTTAAAGAAGACGTGGAAAGTAAATTACTGGAGAAAGAAAAGGAGATCAACAATCTACAGGAACTACTAGAGAAGAAGGATCAGAAGCTGGAGGAACTGGAGATAATTCGGTACCACTTCAACGCCCTTACTGCCAAACCCAAAAAAGACCTGACCTCCTTCCAGTCCCAGGTGTATCAGCTGTTACCCGCTGAAGAGAACACCCTGGAAAACCTGTACACACATATAACTGAAATCGGATTCAGTGAACTTTCCAGTGAAAATTTCGAACATGTAATCCGTAACCTGGAGAGAAAAGGTTACTTTGAGTCTTACCAGAAGGATGATGAAATATACTGGCAGAAGATAGACAAATAAGTAAATTTACCACTTATTTTTGAATAAATATCTGGTTTTGAATTCAATATCCTGTCCCGGGACGATTTATCAGTTCCCCATACTTTAGAAGTTATTAATTATTGTTAATATAATCCCTATACACAAACTATTTATATAACCTTAAACCCATCGTTAAATTACTATACAAAAGAGGTGATTAATGTGGCACAACTAGGTGGCCAAGGCCAACCAGTTTTAATTTTACCAGAAGGTACAAACAGATTTTTAGGAAGAGACGCACAGAGAATGAACATATTAGCAGGAAAAGTCCTAGCTGAAACCGTGAGAACAACTTTAGGTCCTAAGGGAATGGATAAAATGCTCGTAGACGGTTTAGGTGACATAGTAGTTACCAACGACGGAGTAACCATCCTCAAAGAAATGGACATCGAACACCCAGCAGCTAAAATGCTGGTGGAAGTTGCAAAAACCCAGGAAGACGAAGTGGGAGACGGAACTACCACCGCCGTCATCATAGCCGGGGAACTCCTCAAAAAAGCTGAAAACCTCCTGGACCAGGATATCCACCCAACCATAGTGGCCATGGGATACAGACAGGCCGCAGAAAAGTCACAGGAAATCTTAAATGTGATATCCATCGATGCAGAAGACCGTGACACCCTGCTTAAAGTAGCTATGACTGCCATGACCGGTAAAGGAACCGAGAAAGCCAGAGAACCACTGGCCGAACTCGTGGTCGGCGCAGTTAAACAGGTAGAAGAAAACGGGGAAATCGATAAAGACAGCATAAAGATAGAGAAAAAAGACGGAGCAACAGTAGACGACTCCACCCTGGTACAGGGAGTAATCATCGACAAAGAAAGAGTACACCCTGGAATGCCTAAGAAAATAGAAGAAGCAAGGATAGCCCTCTTAAACAGTGCTATTGAAGTTAAAGAAACCGAAGTAGACGCTGAAATAAGAATCACCGACCCAGCACAGATGCAGGCCTTCATAGAACAGGAAGAAGGCATGATCCGTGAAATGGTGGACAAAATCGGCGATGCCGGAGCAAACGTCTTATTCTGCCAGAAAGGTATCGATGACTTAGCACAGCACTACCTGGCCAAAGCAGGAATCATGGCCGTCCGCAGAGTTAAAAAATCCGACATGGAAAAACTGGCCAAGGCCACCCAGGCCAAAGTGGTAACCAACATCGAAGACTTAACCATGGACGACCTGGGAGAAGCAGGACTGGTACACGAGAAGAAGATATCCGGAGAAGACATGATCTTCGTGGAAGGATGCAAAGATCCTAAAGCAGTGACCCTCCTGGTACGCGGTTCCACCGAACACGTGGTAGACGAAATCGAAAGGGCAGTAGAAGATGCCATCGGAGTAGTCGCCGCTACAGTAGAAGATGGAAAAGTAGTAGCCGGTGGAGGAGCAGCAGAAATCGCCATAGCCAAAGGACTCAAAGAATACGCTGACACCATCAGCGGCCGTGAACAGTTAGCAGTAGCTGCCTTCGCAGAAGCACTGGAAGTAGTCCCTAAAACTCTCGCAGAAAACGCAGGACTGGATAGCATCGACTCCTTAGTGGACTTACGTGCCGCCCATGAAAAATCAATCTACATGGGACTGGACGTCTTCAAAGGAGAAGTACGAGACATGTACCGCGCCGGTGTAATCGAACCTCACCGGGTCAAAAAACAGGCCATACAATCTGCAGCTGAAGCCGCAGAAATGATCCTGAGAATCGACGATGTAATAGCATCCAGCGGCTCTGGAAAACCAGGACCTGAAGACATGGAAGCCATGGGCGGAATGCCCGGCGGAATGCCACCAATGATGTAAGTTGAAGGCAATTTTTTGCCTTTATTTTATTTTTATTTTAAGGAAATTTTTGCAGTTCAATTTTGCAATTTTTATTTTAAAGAAATTTAACAATTCATATGGAGTTCTATAGATTAAATGGCAACGCACATCGACAAATTCATATTCAATTCACCATTTGTTGCTTTAAATCTAATATAAAACCACACAAAGACACGAACCTCCCCTATAAATTTTTTCTTCTAGTGTTTAAAAGAAAAGACACTGCTATTAACCGCAAAATTCTATAAATCTTTGAGAGATTTCCCACGGCTTTGAAGCCATATAGTTTTTTAACTTTCTGGGAACCAATAATATTAAATATTTTCCCCAATAAAATGTAAGTTGAGTCTTCTTTACTGATATTTAAAGGATATTTCATCTTTTTCACTCAAATAAATACATCTAAACACATAAAAATAAAAGGAAAATATTTTCTAGTGAGAAAAATCTAAGGGACTAAAAATTATAATAGTTGATTTATATGACTGATGAAACTGAACAGAAAATTTTAGATGCCGCTTTAAAGTTGTTTAGTGAAAAGGGTTATGCTGGTGCTACAACTCGGGTTATAGCGGCTGAAGCTGGTTTTACTGAGATGACTTTATATACAAAGTTTAAAACTAAACAGAATCTTTATGACCAGGTTATGATTTATGGCATGGAGAAATTGAATAAAGATGCATCTTCACTTGTTTTTATTGATAAGGAATTTGAAGAACCCCGGGACTTTCTAGATGCTTGTGTTAGAAATCTGTCTGAATTTGTCTGGAATAATTTTGAATTCTTTAACTTAGCGTTTAATCAGGACAGAAAAACAGTTGAACAGATTATGCAAGAAAGTATCTATAACTTCTCTAAATATATTGAAAAGCATATCCCCCAAGATAAAATAGATTTTCCTACGTTCACACTTGACATATTCTCATTCATATACATGTTAAATCTTGCAAAGTACCATGGACACCAGGACATGAACAGGGAAAAAATTTTAGATAAATATATTCATAATCTTTCCCTGTGCATTGAATAAATCCCAGGAAAAATCTTAGATCTTTAAAATAAAAAGTTTTTTTTAATTTTAACTTTGTAAAACTGACTCTTTCCTAAATTATTAATAAATAATCGCTAATTTTCATAATAATTTAACAACCTTTATATATGAATATCAACTAGTACCATAATGACTATAGCAACTTATAAGATGCTATATTCACTATCGTACAAGTGAAGTTAAAAAACAGATGAAAAAATGATTTAGAGACGATATTCATGACAGACACATTTGAAGGAAAAATTGTAATTGTAACTGGAGGAACTTCTGGTATTGGCTATGCTTTATCAGAAACATTGCTTAAACGCGGTTCATATGTTTGGGTAATCGGCAGCCGTCAGGAAAGTGTTTTGAAAGCAAAACAATCCTTTAGCAAGTATTCGAATGCTCAATTTGCAGCAGTGGATGTCACCAGCGCAGATGCAGTCCAAAAAATGGTTGATGACTGTGTAAATGAGTTCGGCCACCTGGATTATTTGTTTAATAATGCGGGCGTAGGAATGATGGGGCAATCTGAGGACATGACACTTGATATGTGGAAGAAAGTAGTTGAAGTCAATCTTTGGGGTGTAATTTATGGTGTTCACGCTGCACTACCTGTTATGCTGAAACAGGGCAGCGGGCATATTATAAACACATCTTCTATTGCAGGGCTGTTTAGCCGACCATACCGGGCAGTTTACACCGCAACAAAGCATGCTGTGAAGGGAATGACTGAATCCATGAGATATGAACATGCCGGGAGGGGTACGGGTATCGCATTTAGCACTTTCTGCCCGGGCAATGTGGTGACCAAAATTTTTGACGGAATTGAGATTCCTAAAGATGCGGTTCCTGTAGATGAAGCAGTAAATATTATTCTTGCAGGTGTCGAGAAAAAGGATGGAATGATCATCTTCCCTGAGAACACGAAGAAACTGATAGAACATCTGAATGCAAATCCAAATGATATGGAGAAGTTCATGATAGAACTTGAAAGACGCACTAGAGTTACTTATCTTGAGAAGGGAGAATTATATGCCGAGCTGCCTCATGATATCATAAAAATATAGTAGTAGAGGAAAATTTATGTTTAAACCAGAAAATGACGTCACATATTTGATGCCAGTCCATTTTGGTAGAGGTAAATTTGATCAAGAGGCAAAACTACTCCAAAAAACAACAGCTTTGGTCATCAGTTATGAAACCGACCAAAAACTTCTTGAAAATTATATTCCTGAAGAATTCGAATTAGTAAAAGGAGAAATTCAGGTTAGTTTCAACAAAAATACTGAAATTAACTGGTTGTATGGTGGACAATATAATGTAATCACTGTTTCAGCTCCTATTAGATTTGATGGAAAGAATGACAAAATAGAAGGATCCTACCCACTAGTTATATGGGAGAACAAGACCATACCTATCCTTAGAGGAAGGGAACGAGAAGGAATGCCCAAAATTTTTGCAAATATAGAAGATCTGCATATTTTAAAGCCCCACTATGCCACCACAGCCAGTTATGAAGGAAACACCTTCTTGAACATAAATTTCGAAGCCATCAAGGATGTAACAGGGGATGAATTGAATCAAATAAAATCACAGCCAATATCCAATAATGCCATCGGATGGAGATATATTCCCAAGATAGGAGCTCCAGGGGCAGAATTAAGCCAGTTTGTCCTTTATCCTCAAGATATGGAATTGAAAACGGCACAAGTTGGGAAGGGTGGCATTAAATGGACTGAAATGACCCCTATGCAAAATCCATCTCAGTTTCACATAATCAACAGTCTTGCTGCTTTACCTGTAAAAAAAATAACTAATGCCCTGCTATCAGAAGGAAGAATCATACTTCGACCCTTTGATGCTAAAGTCTTAGAATAATCTTAATAACTACGTATTTGAATGACTATGATAATGGAAATGAATATGAAAGATTATATGGAGAATTGAATATGAAAGGCTTATTTAAAACAACAATTGAAAAAAACACCACCTGTAACATGCCTGTGCATGCATTCTGCCGACCATTCAACCCGAACCAAGTATCTGTGTTCGGCAAGTGTTCGGACCTATCGATCCCGTTCGAGACTAAGGAGAATGTCCTTGCACAGTACATCCCCGACTGCTTCGAGATCCTTGAACCCGTGGTTGATGTCAGATTCTTGCACTGTGGTGATGTCGACTTTCTGTCCGGTGGTAGCTATAATATTCTAGACGTAACAATACCAGTGCAGTTCAATGAAAAAGGTAATAAACTAACAGGCCTCTATCCCCTTTGCATGTTCGAGAATGATTGTGAAGCAATTATCTCCGGGCGTGAGGGATATGGTTTGCCCAAAACATTCGCCAACATCGCTGATGCACGCCATGTAGGAGACCACTGGTTCACCACGGCAGGATATAATGGTGAAATGTTTGTAGAATTGAACTTCAATGAAAAAAAGAAACTTAATGAAGACAAAATTGCAGCACTCAACAAGGATCCCCGGTGTAATTATTTTGGATGGAGGGTGATTCCCAACATAGGCAAAGGCGGGTGCACAATTGGAGAACCCACACTCTACCCCCATAACTTCATCTACTCTGATGTATGGACTGGAGAAGGTACCGTAAACTGGCGAGATTTAGGTTTAGAAAAATGTCTGATGCAGGGCATGCTCATCCACATACTCGCAAATATCCCTGTGGTGAAATATTTACCAGCACAAAGGTCACTCTTCCGCCGTGAACTCCTACTTAGCGGGTCGAAGTCGCTGAAAGAATAGATAAGGAATGGAATACCATGAAAACAGATGAATTTGAAAGAATTGCAATAATGGGGGCTGGTTCGCTTGGTATCATCCTGGGTGCGTATATCGCACAGCAAAGACAGGTGGATCTAATTGTCGGGAGCAGGACTTCAGCAGATGCACTGAACACGAACGGGGCCCAGGTTACTGGAAATATTGAAATGACAGTACCGGTCCATGCTGTACGTTCAGAGGATATGGAAGGAACTTATGACCTGTTCCTGTATCTGGTAAAACAGACCGTGAACGATGTTGCTATTCCCCAGATGCTGGCCCATTCACACGACCAGACCGTGATCTGCACATTGCAGAACGGCGTGCCTGAGCTTTCCGTATCGGAAGTTTTCGGCCCGGATCGCACAATCGGTGCACCAGTGGGTTGGGGGGCAACATTGATCGGACCCAGTGTTTCTCAACTCACGACGCCTCCAGAATATAACTTTTTCGCATTGGGTAGTATGACCCCTGCAGGGAGTAAATATTTGGCAGATATAAAAACGATCCTTGAGATTATGTGCCCGGTTCATGTCTCCGATAACCTGATGGGTCTTCGCTGGGGTAAGCTACTGATGAACGCAGTGATGTCGGGTATGAGCACAGCCATCGGGGGTTCCTTCGGTGATGTGCTGGACAGTGACTGGGCCACCGCAAGTGCAGCGTACGTTGGCCGGGAGTGTATACAGGCTGCTGTCGCAAGTGGAGTGGTGATGGACAGTGGAGAGTTAGACTTCCCGAAAACATTTGCATTTAACAGTGCCGAAACAAAGCAATTGACCATCAGTTTTATCCGGAAAATTTGGGAATGCGCCAGGATGAGTGAGGCATCGATGCGACAGGACCTGCAGAAGGGCAGAAGGTGCGAAATTGACGCAATCAACGGTGTAGTGGTTGCCACCGGCAAAAAGTACAGCGTCCCCACCCCGATGAACGATCTGATTGTGGAGATCGTGAAGGCAAAACAGGAAGGAACTATTCCTGTAGATGCGTCCTGCGAGGAACGCTTCAAGGCGAAACTTGCGGAGATTGAATAATACACAAATGTATAATTGATGAAACTTGACCTGTCAACGCCAATTATCCACAATGGAATAAACGCATCTCTAAAAAAAGAATGACCGGAATGATAATTCATCTAATACCTTGGTGTAAAAAAATGAAAAAACAGATAAATTTTCCGATAACTGTGAACTGGGGTGAACAAGATTAGAATACAAAAATTATTATTTTTTTAAATTTTGTTAATTAAAGAAAGGGTTAAAAAAATATAACCTTCCATAATAAATTTTATCTCCTAATTAGAAAATATATGAACCGCAGCTGTTCCACCGGTTCCACCGATGTTGTGGGTCATTCCAATCTCTGCACCATCGACTTGTCTTTTACCGGCTTCGCCACGTAACTGCCAGACTATCTCAGCTGCCTGTGCTATACCCGTTGCTCCCAGTGGGTGTCCCCTGGATTTCAGTCCTCCGGATGTGTTGATTGGTATCTGTCCATCACGCTCAGTTAGACCATCTTCAACAGCAGGACCACCCTGTCCTTTTTCTACAAATCCCAGGTCTTCTATGGCCAGTATACCATTTATACTGAAACAGTCATGCACCTCTGCCAGGTCTATGTCCTTTGGCTGTAGACCGGCCATCTTATAGGCTCTCTTCGCAGCGTGAACTGTGGAGTCTATGGTGGTTATATCCCTTCGCTCGTGGAGGGCTATGGTTCCAGAAGCCTGGCCAGATCCTTTAACGTATATAGGGGTGTTACTGTATTTATGAGCGTCTTCTGCGGGGCAGAGCACCACTGCCGCTGCGCCATCGGTTACGGGTGAACAGTCTAAGAGCCTTAATGGGTCTGCCACCATGCTTGAATTCAACACCTGATCAACTGTGATCTCCATGGGGAACTGGGCCAGGGGGTTTAATGCCCCATTTTTGTGGTTTACCACGCTGAACATAGCGAGCTGTTCCCTGGTGGTGCCGTATTCGTGCATGTGCCTGCGGGCCATCATAGCGTATAGTGATGGGAAATTCGCTCCCTGTTGTACTTCCCATTCCTGGTCTGCCGCTGTAGAAATCACCGGTGTAGGGTCTACTACGTCGGTCATCTTCTCCACACCAGCGGACACTACTATGTCATTAAATCCGGATGCAACAGCCATTATACCGTTTCTAAGGGCTAATCCTCCCGATGCACAGGCTGCCTCCACCCGGGTGCATGGCACGGGATTTAGACCTACCTGGTCTGCTATCAGGGATGCTATGTGTTCTTGTTCCACGAAAAGCCCGGCGGACATGTTACCTACGAACATGGCCTCCAGGTCCTGTCCTTCAATACCGGCATCGACTATGGCTCTTATCCCGGCCTCAGTTATTAAATCTCTAAATGATGTGTCCCAGAGCTCTCCGAATTTAGTCTGGTACACGCCTATAATTGCAACGTCTCTCATGAAATTCCTCCTCAAAAAGAATTAGTCTTGGGTTAAACCTGCCATTCGTAGTTTTCCTTTAAACTTAGCGTAAACCGCGTAATCAACATAGTGTTTCTTCTCCACCATGTCCTGGACTTTAGGTGCCAGCTCTCTCTTTTCTTCTATTTTATCGTTGACTTTGATAGAGAATGCATCGCTTCCTGCACCGGAACCATAGGAGACTGCCATTATTCTGTCGCCTGGCTCTGCTATATCCAGTACTGCTGCTAAACCTAATGGTGTTGCACCAGAGTATGTGTTTCCAATGTATGGTGTTAGAAGTCCTGTTTTGTACTGTTCTTCTGTAAATCCTAATTTCCTGGCTGCGCGGATGTAGAACTTTCCATTGGGCTGGTGGAAAATCGCGTGATCATAATCTGAAGCTTCAGTGCCCATCTGGTTGAAGAGTGCTTGTGCACCGGATAGCACGTGTTTGAAGTAAGCCGGTTCACCGGTGAATCTTCCCCCATGTTTGGGGTAGGGTTTTCCCTCACGTCTGTAGAAGTCAGGTGTGTCTGTGGTGTAACTGCAGGTTCCCTCGAAGTCGGCAACTGTATCCTCTTTTCCTATTAAATAGGCAGCTCCTCCTGCAGATGCCGTATACTCTAAGGCATCACTGGGGGCACCCTGTGCTGTATCCGCCCCTACGGCAAGTCCGTATTCTACCTGGCCAGAGTCAACCAAGCCCATGCAGATCTGCATACCGGCGGTTCCTGCTTTACAGGCAAACTCCAGGTCTGCCGCGGTGAGGTTGGGTGTGGCCTCCAGTGCATCGGCTACGATGGTTGCGGTTGGTTTAACTGCATAGGGGTGGGATTCTGATCCCACGTAGATGGCACCGATTTTCTGGGGGTCGATGGCAGCCCTTTTAAGCGCGTTTCTTGCGGCTTCGACTGATATTGTTGCTGTATCTTCATCTGGACCGGGTACAGATTTTTCCTGTACAACCAGTCCCCTGGAAATAGCTTTAGGGTTATCTCCCCATACTTTGGCTATCTCTTCAACTTTTATCCTATATGAAGGAATATAAATTCCATATCCTACTATTCCTGCCATTAAATCACTACTCTTTAGAATTAATTCTTGATTAATCTTTTATACCTTTGTTTAATTCGGATTGAATAATTTTGGGATGTTATTTTTAAAATCTTTAAATCCAGAAGAAAATATTAAATGTATTTTACTGCCTCCATCCTTATAAATATTATGGGAAATTTCCTAACAATTTAATGTTTAAAACTTATCTAATCTGCAAATGAGGAATATAAATGGATGATAAAGGGAAACTAAGGGAAGAAATCTGGAATCTCATGGGGGAGAAGGGATTTACCCACCGAAAAACTGATTATGGTAGAATCCCCAATTTCAAAGGGGCACTCAAGGCTGCTAATATGCTCAGGGACACTCCAGAATGGAAGGATTCCAGGGTGGTGTTCTCCAGTCCGGATCAGGCCCAGAGAAAGGTACGCGAATACGCCCTCCGGGATGGTAAAGCGCTGATCATGGCATCCCCTAAACTAAAGCATGGATATCTATACATCGGCCCGGGTGATGCTTCTGGCCGGGGAAGTAAGGCTTACACCATTAAAGGCGCCTTCCAGTTTGGTAGAACGTTGGTTGATTTTCCCATGGTAGACCTGGTGGTGGAAGGTTCCGTGGCAGTCGATCTTACTGGTGGGAGACTGGGAAAGGGCGGAGGATACGCAGACCAGGAGATAGAACACCTTTTAGGTGAAAAGGCTATTACCGGAAAAACACCAATAGTAACCACGGTCCATGAAGCTCAGATCGTAGAGAAAGTACCTCTAGAACCCCATGACCGAAAAATAAATATGATAATCACCCCGGAAAGGGTGATAAGAATTGTTCGCGCCTAGAAGGATACAACAACCGCATCTAGAAGTATTCGAGTAAATCACTTAGGTCCAGATCCTGCACATCTTCCAGGTTTTCCAATCCATATTTACGAAACAGGACTTCTGTATCCTGTTCTTCCAGGATATCGATGAAAAATATTTCTTCATCCCTTTTGGTCCCTTTAAGTTCTTCAACTTCCATGATACATGTTTTAAGAAAGTCAACAGAATCATCCATATCGACAAGCTCTTCTATTAACTTGTTTTTATATTTATATGGCCTTACAAGGTTAGAGTCTTCAAAAAAGAATTTCTCGTATAACTTCTCCTGTGAAACAAATTTGTAGAGGGGTATGAGCTTTTCCTGTAACTCCTGTAGGTCTTTTTCTTCTATTTCCATGGTAATCTACTGTATTGTCCAGGTGTTTTTTGAATTTAATCCAGATATCCTTTTGAATTTTAGTCTAGATGTCTTTTGAAATTAGTCCAAGTATTTTTTGAAATTGTAGAGCATCACCAGCAGGTTGTAGCCTTTCTTGGTGATCATGTAGTCTCCTCGTTCATGTCTCTGGATGATGAGACTGTTTTCCATTAGTTTCTGGATGTGGAAGAGCAGGTTCCCTCCGCGGAGTCCGGTTAGCTCGGATAGGGCGGTGAAGGTCTTGGTTTCTGAGGCCATGGATTTCAGGATTTGTAACCTTTGTTTATTAGAAATGGGTTCTAAGACAGTTTTAACCATGGTTTCCTCGGGTATGGATGCTATTTCCATTTTATCTTCCGGGTTGTCGTCGCTATAGATCTCCATGGAGCCAATCAGGTTCAGTTGCTTATCGAAAAGTGATCTTACCTCGGAAAAACAGGCTTCACATTTGTCGTAGGGGGCTGTTTCCTTTATATCGTTTAATTCCTGCTTCTTTTTTTCTATGGCTTCTTTGGTTACGTTTGTCTCCTTTATTAGCTCGGCGTTATCTTCTAAGAATTTGCTAAACCTGGATTTGCAGGTTTCCCGCATATTACAGGGGTCCACCATGTTTCTCTCCAGGGTTCCCTGGATATCTTCGGTGATGTAGGTGGTGATGGAATCTATGATATCCTCTTTCATGTTGTTTAACATGATATTTAGGTAATCCTGGTTTGATTTTTCGATTAATCGTTTGATATCCTGGTGGATGGCTTCGAGTTTTGCTCTGGTGTCATAGATCTCTCTTGTATCCAGCTTGTTTACATTTTCCATAGTATTCTGTTATATGTTTAAGTGTTATTAAAGGTTTCTTTCTTAACTCTAAAAGTTACATGAGTGTATTAAACTATAACTTGTACATTCTAGTGACGGTTTAATATATATTTCTATTCAACACATGTAATAATTGTAAAAAAACCTTTAGGAGATGAATAAAGATGGGAGTAAAAGAAGAAATACACGCACAGATCGTCGGAGCACTGGCCGGGGCAACTTTCCCAATTGAAACACCAGAAAAACTATTAGCATCCTTCCCAGACGGAGCAGAAACCACCTGCCAAGCTGGAGATGTTAAGTTAAAAGCTGGAGACGCTGGTCAGGTCCTAAAAGCGGATGATTTCCCCTTTAAATCAGCTAAAGAAGTAGCAGACGTAATTGTAGAAAGAGCAGGGTTATAGAGTAACCCTCCCTTACATCTTTTTTAAAAAAGTAAATTAAACTGTATTAAAACAATTGAAAGTGGCTTTAAATCAACTCATCAAGACTTTGCTTTTTCTGGTAGGCCAGTCCCTGGAATACCGCAGCCACTTCACCCTCCTCATTAAAAATATCGATGGTATAGGTGGAAAGCTTGGGGTTCCTTGATATTTCCCGGGCAACAGCCGTGATTTTTCCCCTAGTTATAGCGACCATATAAGTTATACTGACATTGATAGCCACCGTGACCATGCCATAAGAGTTTGCAGCCGCTGCAAAGGTGAGATCGGCCAGAGTAAATATGGCGCCGCCGTGGACTGTGTTTAAACCATTTAAATGCTCTTTTTTAATTTCCATTTCCGCCCGGGCACTTCCTGGTGAAACTTCAACCAGTTTAATACCACAGTGCTCTGCGAAACTATCCCTCTTAAAGAATTCCTGAATATCAACCAATCAAATCACCCTTTTTTAGAATCTACAGGTTTTCTGGCCCCTCTTAGCCAGGTACTGCTGATGGTAATCCTCCGCCTGGTAAAAAGTGGTGGCCGGTACAATCTCAGTAACGATCTCCCTGTTGAGTCGTTTTTGCACTTTTTCCTTTGATTTCAGGGCCAATTCCTTCTGTTCATCATCATAGTAAAAGATCAAAGACCGGTATTGACTCCCCACATCAGGACCCTGCCGGTTAGGCGTGGTGGGGTCGTGATTGTTCCAGAAAACAGCTAAAAGCTCGTTATAGGATATCAGGGAAGGATCGTAGACCACCTCCACAGTCTCTGCATGGCCAGTCTTTCCAGTGCAGACATCCTCATAGGTGGGTTTTTCAAAGTCACCACCCATATACCCAACCATGGTGGATACAACGCCATTAAGGCATCTGAATGCTTCTTCTACTCCCCAGAAACATCCGGCAGCGAAGCTTGCCCTTTTAAATTCTTTATTTTGCTCATCATCTGACATCTATTGTCCTCCTCAGTCTATTTGTTGTTTTTTAAGAAATAAATAATTTCCGAGAGTTTTTGGTAAATTTTTCCAAGCCTGTCAATCTCCCCATACTTCTCAAAGGGGTTCAATCATCTTCAATAATTTCTGATGGTACACCCTCCACATTGAGATGGCTCTTCTTCCTCCCATAGAAGTAGTAGATAACCAATCCAATGGCCAGCCAGACCACGAATCTTAGATGGGTGATGGTGGGAAGCTCCGCCACCAGGAACAGGCAGAAGATTATGGACAGGATTGGTACCAGGGGTACCAATGGGGTTTTGAAGGGACGTTCCAGATCCGGCCTCTGCCTTCTTAAAACGATTACCGAGGCAGACACTATGATGAAAGCAGCCAGTGTTCCGATGTTAACCAGTTCCGCTATATCTGTTATGGGAAAGAAAGCTGCTATTACCGTGGCAACTACTCCCACAATGATTATACTATTTATGGGGGTTTTGAAGTTTTTATGAAGTTTTGAAAAGAAAGGGGGGAGTAGGCCATCCCGGGACATGGCGAAAAATACTCTGGTCTGTCCGAAGTAACCCACCAGGAGGACTGAGGTAATTCCAGCTAGAGCCCCTACTGATATCACTATATCCGCCCATTCTATTCCCACCCTTTGGAGTGCAAATGCCACTGGGGCTGCCGTTTCATTGAAAAGGTAGTAAGGGACCATCCCATTTAAGATAAGGGTCACTGAAATATAGAGGATGGTGCTTATAATCAGTGCCCCGATTATGGCGATGGGAAATGTTCTGCTTGGATTTTTAACTTCCTCAGCAGCGGTGGTTATGGCATCGAATCCTATGTAGGCGAAAAATATTATGGCCGCCCCCTGAAACACTCCGGTCCAACCATAAGGTAGGAAGGGATGGTAGTTTGCCGGGTTGATGTAGTTTACCCCTATACTTATGAAGATGAGGATAACCGCGAGTTTAATCATCACGATAACCGTGTTAAAGCGGGAACTTTCTCTGGTACCCTTTATCAATAGCAACGATAAAAATCCGATGATTATAACCGCCGGTAAGTTAATAAGCCCTCCCTCTACTCCAGGAGGATTGATGAACTGTGCAGGCAGGTTCAAACCCAGGGTGGTTAGTAAACTCACGATGTAACCCGACCATCCCACTGCTATTGCAGCCACTATAACCAGGTATTCCAGTATAAGGTCCCATCCTATGATCCAGGCCAGTAACTCCCCCAGAGTAACGTAGCTGTAGGTGTAGGCACTGCCTGCCACCGGCACTAGGGATGCAAACTCCGCATAACAGAGGGCTGTAAATAGACAGGCCGTCCCGGCAATTGCAAAGGAAACAACCAGGGCAGGCCCTGAATAATTGGCAGAAGCAACCCCGGTTAGTATGAATATACCCGCCCCTATAATAACACCTAATCCCATTAAAAGCAATGCAGGTGTTCCTAACACCTTTTTAAGGCCTTTTTCACCCCTACTTACCTTTAAAAGATGACTGATGGGTTTTTTTCGCAAAATTTTTTTCCAGGACATGGGTATCATCCGAAAGCTTAGTAAAAGAGGAGAGCGATCGATCTATATTTATGTCCTGTATGGAATTTTTAATTTTCTGATAAATCGGTGATCATACCATATCTTCCTGTAATTTAGATAATATCCTGGCCAGGGTGATAACGTCTATTTTGTTGTGCTCTACTATGGGAACTAAAGGCCCTATGTTACCCGTCTTCATGTATGTCCTGTAGAAAGCTGGCACCTGGCTGCTGGGGACGTCTTCATGCCTGTGCAGGTCGAAAAGATGCTTCTCCAGTGTCTGCAGTCGGCAGTTAGGTAGTGTACCGCCCCAGGTGCGTCTGGAGAAGTGTAGCAGATCCAGGTGGTGGTGTATTAATTTTTTACCAATGCCATGGTGGTATGCCCTATTTCTGATGAATGGGAGGTCGAATCCGCGTCCGTTGAAGGATACAAACACCGTTTCTTTACTCAGGTCTTCCAGGAAGTTGCCGATCACCGGTTTTTCATCATCTAGTCCGGTTGCCAGGTACTGGGTGACTTTTATGTGGCCGTCTGTGATACGGGCAGTTCCGATGAGGATTAACGGCTCATTTCTAAGTCCTAATGTCTCTATATCAAAAAACAGGAAGTCATTTTCTTCCCTAAATGAAGATGAATAGAGCTGTTTGGGGTTGCTGCCCGGGAAACATTCCCTTATACAGTCCATGGGATATTCGTCGAGTCTGCACAGGAATTCCTCCGCCTTCCTGGCGTGGTTTGGATGCTCCAGCAGGTCTTCTATGGTGGCATAACCCTTACTTTTCAGGTTCTGTTCTTTATAATCCCCTATCCCGTGCAGGATTTTCAGATCACATAAGAGTGCCTTTTTAGCTTTATCCTTTTCTATGCGTTTGATCTTAAACTTCTCTGTTTCTTCTATTTTATAGCAGGACCCCTGTGGTGTTTTACAGGTTTCTCCCTCGAAGATCTCGTCCAGGTCCCTTCCTCTGTGCCTCTCCAGTAGCTCTTTTTCTAACTGGCGGGCATCTTCAACTTCATCGTGGTGCATGTAGTTGGAAGTTAGATTTTAAAATAATATAATTTTATGGTTATTCCAGTGAAACTTATTAATAAATAGGTTTAAAAGGTTTTATTTTCAAAATAATATACTAACGTGGCGAAATTAAAAGTTTTACTTTAAAAAAGGAGGAATTCCATGAGAAAAACTTACCTTTATATGTTCATAGTAACCCTTCTGGCACTGGTTATATTTGCCTCGGGATGTACCAACCAGCAAGGCAACCAGACCAACCAGTCCACCACAGGATCTTATTCTGTTAATGGATTGAACTTCAATTACCCCATCGATTGGGTTTTAATCGATCAAACCATTGGAAACACACACTTCATCAACCTGGCCGATCAAAGTTCCGTGGAATCGAACGGCACCAAGGGCAGTTCGGCTGTGATAAATAGCCTGCCAAAATCTGAAAATATAAGCTATGAAACTGTTAAAAATGACCTAACCAATTCTACAGGTATTGATTTCAATGCAACAGATGGTACAGTGGATATCGCGGGATTAAAAGCTAATATGACCACATTCACCGGGACGGATGGAAGTGGAAACCAGACCCAGGTAAAGTTGATATACTTTGAAAAGGATAACTTCGTCTACACCCTGCACTTCATAGTCACCGGCGGCGTGGACCCTGCCAGCCAACAGCAGTACTTCGACACAATTATAAATAGTTTCCAGGTACCATAATCTATATGTAAAGAATAAATTTTTTAAAATATTTTTTTTGCTCCGTTAGTGTAGTCCGGCCAATCATTCCAGCCTCTCGAGCTGGGGACTCGGGTTCGAATCCCGGACGGAGCATTCTTTAATCTAATGAGGAGGGGGTTTAATTTCCATGGGTGAATTCTTATTAACTGGAATTTCTCTAGCTTTTGCAATAGTAGGTTCCATCATAATTATCTACGGGGGAATCAGGGCAACCGTTAATACTATTATCGGTGAAGTAAAAAGAACTAATTACTATGCCAACACCCGTATCGACTTCACCCGGAAAATCGCCTTAGGATTGGAATTTTTCATTGCCGGGGATTTGATCAAGACCATAATCGCCCCCACATTCGATGAAGTCATTATTTTAGTGATTATCGTATCTATACGTACTATAATTGGTTTTACACTGAGTAAGGAGTCTCAGGAGTTGGAAGAGTCTAACTGGAAAAAATGAGTGGGGATAAACTCTACTTGAAACGTTCATTAAATGAATCTAAAATAGGAAATACCGATGATGAGCTTCTATTTTCTTCTATACCCTCTTCCTTAAATATTTCACCCAGGGTATCCAGTATGGTGTTGATATCCTCCCTGGAGAGGTAATCACCCGCCCTATGGACTTCTACACTTAAATTGGTCAGACGTCTGGAATCGATTATATCATGCTTATATTTAAAGTTAAAGGTAAATTCATCCTCTAACTTCTTGTAGAGCTTTTTCCGGATGTTGTTGATGGTATCTATATATACGAATATCAACTCATACTCCAATTTAAATATATCATCTTCTATTACGGCTTTGGTCCTTTTTAATTGTATATTTTCTCCCTGCTTTATTGTTTCAGGCGTGTTGGTTTTTTCGGCCATAAAATCACCGTTAGTTTTATCTCTGTAATTAACTTCAAAATAAACGACCAGTATTTACCATGATATACAAAGTTTATCTAAAGCCTTACGTAATTATATTACTATTAATAAATGATTATTAAATGGGTAAAATACAGGTGATAATATCTCAAAGGCTATTATATTGATCGGAATTAGTATCTTTCAATCAAATAAGTTACAGAGTTTTAAATATAGAAAATGGGCCAAACGTTATTCCTAAATTAGGATAGATAGTGCTCTGGATCAGAGGATTATAAACAGGGCTTAAGGTAGCCCCCATCACAAACAAGGATTAGATCACATGAAAAAAATAAAGATTTTAACGATTTTTGTGGTTCTCTTCATTATAGCTGGTATTTTTATGGTACAAGACCCCTTTTTCAGTAAAAATGCTAGTGACAATTCTAATTCCAACCCTAGCAATCAGTCTAATACCAGTTTTCAAACCACGACTTTAGGAACAGACGAACTGGGCAGTGTCACCCTGGAAGGGCCCTACGGAAATCCTGATTCCCCCAATAAAATAGCCATTATCGTGGGAGTCCATCCATTCGAGTTCAAATCACATAACTCCTTTATAAAATACTTGAAACAATATAATAACTCCTTAAACAACTCGTATTATCTTTATATAGTTAATGTAGTCCAGGATAGGGATGATTTTGATAAAAGCAGGATGAACGGCCAATTACTCGCCCAAAAATTCGCAGTCCCCGATATAACCAGTAAACATTATAATTTCTGTGTAGATGTCCATGGACATAGAAACCAGTATGCATTAAATAATGCTATAGTCGCCCCTTTAAATGATGGAGAATCCCTGAAGATTGCAAAAGAAATAAGCAAAAAGACCACAGGTGTAGGAATCTTAAATTACGTCCCTGCCAGTGACGGGCATCCAACCAGCCCCGATTACGTGTCCATCCCCATATTAAAAAGTGGAACACCCACCATAATCTATGAAACATCCATCTACCAATCCCCGGATATCATCGACAAATATATGGAAGAATTTTTATTGGGTTTGGATAGTGTGAGGTTTTAGGTTTTCTTGTGATGAAAGTATTAGATTCCACTTATTAATACTGGATTATTTTAAAGTTTCATTTTTAATTTTATCATATTTCTTTTATACCAACTTTAGGATCTTCAATATCAAAGAAAAAGTTTTTTTATCTGTAAAGTATATAATGTATGATTAAGTAGGATTAGGTGTATAAAAGGTGAATTGCATATAATCATATAAAAAATTTTAAGGAGTGTTATATTTTGAAAAGTAAAAATAGGTTAAGAACTACTTTGAACATTGATAAGGACGTTATTAAGAGTATTAAAGTAATTGCTTTAAACCGGGATTCCACACAAACCGAAATAATAAATGAGTATCTAAAAAAGGGTTTAGAATCAGAAGAAGGCCTAAATAAAATACCTGGTTATTTAATAGCTAATAAAAAAACTTATAAACCAGATAAAGCACGTAAAAAGGAATTAGCAGGTTTTATTAAGGTTAAAACTCCCTTTGATGCGGTGAAATTAATAGAGGATTCACGAAAAGGAGAAACGGAATGATATTTCTCGATACAAGTTACATAGTCTCATATTACGTTGAATCCGAAAAACACCACCAAAGAAGTCTAGAAATAGCCAGGATAATAGAGGATAGAGAGCAAATAATCAGTAGACTAGTAATAGGTGAAACAATTAACATTTTAAATGATAAACTGAAATTAGATAAAAATATCATCAAAGAAATTTACAGTGAATTATTCAGCAACTACACCGTTATAGAAGATCATTATTTCTACGACAACGCACTAAAAGATACAGTAAATTCTGAAAGAAGAATCCCCTTTTTTGATCATATCTACCTGGTTTTAATGAAAGAACTAAACATAAAAGAAATAGCCTCCTTTAATAAACATTTCAACAACACCAAAGGAATTAAAAGACTACATTAAGACACCTAAAATATAATTTCTACAATCAAATTATCTATTTACTATCTCCTGTACCCTGCCTACCCGCCCATCTTCCAGCCTTACTTTAAATTCCATGAGGATGATACGATGAACGTGTTATATCTTTAACTGTTCCTAAGGTCCGTTTTCCTGTGCACATCTTTCTTTAATATTATATAAAATTTGAGCCTTCAATAGTGATAATTATGAACAATAACGAAAATATAGAAAAAATAGAGGACCTCTAGAAAAATTCAGAAAGGATAAGCTTTTAAGTGTCTTGAATATTAGGAAACCTAAAATAAATTAAGTTCATATTTGACACAATATCAGTTTGGTTAAAAAATACTAAACTGTATATATTATGATTTACTAATAATCATTATGGCTAGTGTCGATGCAGTCGAACTCAGCAAATATGGAAAGAGGGTGTATATCAATATATCGCGTCGTGGTTGGGCGATAGTTATAATGCCTGATGAAATAAGGATAGATAATTATCATAAAGAGCCTCACATTCACTTTAAACTAAAAGGCATACACATACCAATAAAATATAAAGACTTGGAAGATGTCGCATTAGTAGTAGAGCTTCATCTTGACAGAAATAGGGGTATTGATAAAAAAACACTGGTTGAGGAATTATTATGATTAAGATAAAGTTAATAAGGAAAATAAGTGGGAAAAAATTAATTCAAGAATTTGAAGAAAAATATGGCTCCATAGACAACCTTAAAAAAATATTTAAAGAAGGGAAAGGAGATATGAAAATGGAACTAGACCTAGAAGACTGGGAGTATTTCCAAAAACACCCTGAAGAAGAAATGGAACAAAGAGTATTGTTATATGATGACCCATCATTTTCCATGACCGACCTAAAAATACTTGATTTTATTAAAAACGAAAAACCAGAATCAATCAGTGAACTTGCGAAATTAATGAACAAAGATGTTGGAAACATTGCTAAAAAAATAAATAACCTCAAAGAAAAAGGATTTATTGAACTAGAAGAAAAAAAGTTGAACAACACCAAAACTCCAACATTCAACTACGACAAAATAGAAATAGAAATTTAAAACACTCTCTTTCTACTCTTTCATTCCATAAACAAATCAAACTTCGCAAATTAACGCTTGAAAAATATGCATAAACTTATAACACTTCTGAAAACCTATTTGGAGAAATGTGGCCGCATAACTTCGCAATATCTTATTCAATATTACCCATAATTAAGACAATATTTAATATTAACAGGGTTATCAGCTCTGCATTTATTTATAAATTATTAATATACCCATATAAACTAAATTAATATATTTAGAATCAAATTATTTATTTATTATCTCCTGTACTCTACCTACCCGTCCATCTTCCAGCCTTACTTTAATTCCATGAGGATGATAGGATGAGCGTGTAAGTATATCTTTAACTGTTCCTAAGGTCCGTTTTCCTGTGCGCTGATCTTTCTTTAATATTATATAAACTCTTGAACCTCGTTTAATATCGTCCCGGTACTTGCCCGTTCATAATGAAAATCCTCCAATACGTTTTGGAAATTTAAAAAAATGTATCCAAATAAGAAAGAAGTGAATGAACTAAGCAGTTGCCAGTCTGGCATCCATAAAAGGAATGTTGATATCGTTGGTCGTAGTTGCATTGGTAGCTTTGATTTCTTCATGATCTTTTACAGGTAAAGTGAATATGGAGTTGATAAATATCTGATAATCATTTACTTTAACGGTTAAATCAATATTAGTGATATTTTCTAAACTTTCTGGTGTTGTGTCCAATACATGGGAAGCATTTAATATTTCTAATGCTATAAATTCACCCTTTTCATTCAAATCCATGATAATATCATCAGTTAGAGGTACGCTTGTTTCATGCTCATATTTATCTACTTTAATCATTAAAGCATCAACCGTAATATCATATTTATAATTTATGGGGATTGTTTCGGTAATCATAAATATTTTCCTCCTTTACTTAGTTTTGTTGGGAACGTTGTTACTAATCTAATTTCATCAAGGTTCCTAATAAAAATAACAACAACGATATAATATCTATAGTTTGAAGATGGTTATGAACTATTTCTGGGTATTCTCTAAAAAGTGCTCTGAATCAGTTATAACCACGAAATCTTTGTTTTTTATTCTTTTAAGAATTTTAATTAGTCATTTGAAGAATATTTCTAATTTATATCACCCCTCAGCTCAGTAACAATATTACTTATATTTAATTATTTATATTACTTTTATTATATTTAGTATTAATAATAAAAACGGATACAATACTTATGGAACATGCTCTTTCAAAAAATGGTATATCAATACGTTTGACCAACGAAAGATGGATCCATATTATAATAGGTCATCCCGAGCTCATAGGATATCATATCGAAGTTTTAGAAACTATAAAAGACCCTGAAGCAATATATGCCGGTAAATCTGGAGAATATATTGCAATAAAAAATATAAAGAATAAAAAATACATGGTAGTTATATATAAAGAGTTAAATAATGATGGTTTCGTGATTACTGCATTTAAAACAAACAATATAAAAAAATTCAAAAAAAGGCGAGTGATATGGGGGAATTAAAGGTAAAAAAGATACTAAACATCGTCCCTGAATTACTGGAATTACCATCTTCAAGGATATGGACAAATTACGATAGGGAAGCAGATGTACTATATATTAATTTCAAAGAATCCCACAAAGCAGATGACTCCGAGATCACAGAAGACGACGTTATCATCCGGTATAAAAAAGGGAATATAATAGGTCTAACAATCACAAACGCAAGTAAAAGAGGCATCTAATAGAAATCTAAAATATTAAGTAAAAGCCATAAATTAATTAAAATAAATAATTTGACGCATATTAAAAAAATCTCTGTTATCTTAGGTTCTGCATCATCAGATTTTTAATTCTTCGACTTTTCTTCAAATTCTTCAATCGTTCCCTACCAAATATATAATTTCCTTGACTGCTGAGTGTGGCATTATAATTTCATGATTACATCTCGCATTAACGTAATTACTCCAGGTTTACCAGTTCGTCAACAGTTTTTTTCATTTTGTAGTCATTTCCTGTTTAAAAACTTCCCAAAATAAGAGAATATATAAATATGTATAAGCATATAAGATATGTATAAACATATCATTATTTTTTGGGAGTGACTTATATGGGTTCCGAAAAGGTTAGAACTACTTTAAACATTGAGAAAGATTTAATGAAAGCTATTAAATTAGCTGCAATTGAGGAAGAAAAAACTCAGACAGAAATTATTAACGAAGCTCTTAAAAAAGAATTTATTGACACTCAAAAACCTAAAAATAAAGCTAGAAAGCCATTATCTCTGGTAGCCGGACTTTTTAAAGCAAAAGAACCATTTGATAGTGTTAAACTAGTAAAAAAAATAGAAGATGGTGATGATCATTGATATTTTTAGACAGTAGCTTTATAATAGGTTTATTTGTAGAAAATGACCAGTGGCATGACGATGCCTTAAAGTTATCTAGATATGTTGACACCAAAGATGAATTAGTCATTTCAAATCTAGTTTTAAGCGAAACACTAACTGGAATAAACAAAAAAATAGGTGTTGAAGCTTGTAAAATCGTTTTTAACTATATTACGCGCAACTTTACCATAATAACTGAAACAAAAAAATTATATCCCAAAGCAATGCAAACCCTAGTTAAATACCACAACCTGTCTTTTGCAGATAGTGTTTCAGTAGAAATAATGAAATTAATGAATATCAATGAAATAGCTTCCTTTGATGATGATTTTGATGGTAAAAAAGGGATATTAAGGTTGCATTAACAAATTTCTATTATTTAAGAATTTTTCTATTAAAACCCGCGAATTGATCTTTCCTTTTAGGAGTAGGGCATATTCCATTATCTCAATAACAATTAATCCCTGGATTTTCCTGTTTTATATGGAAGTATCCTTTTCTCGTTTATCCGAGTCAGTTATGGGTATGTTTATTGGGCCTATCTGTTTCTCATATAGTTCAATCTGTTTCGTTAACCATACCGCTACCTGTTTTGCTGCCAGTGGAGATAAACTTATTTGGGCCTTGACTTCTCGCATTACCTTGAGTTTTACAGGATCAAATGGTTCGTCTTGTTGTACTGGTTCTTCGGAAAAGAAAAAAATTTTAAAATCAACGGCGCTAACTCCCCCAAATGCACCGGTAGCATAAATTTTTGGGGTTTCTGATGGAATCATGACTGGCAATTCCACTGGTTTTGAATTTAATTTTTTTTCATTCATTTTGCTTCAGCCCCCATATTGGAATATCGAATAGTATTTGGTGCCTTTAAATCTTCAGGGTGGGTGGTGTAAACTTCAAAAAAAGGTTTTTGAGCTACTGGTTTTTCTTCCCCTAATTCTTTCGATTTCCTGAGATATTCCGCACTTTCAAGAATTGCCAGTGTTACTGCTCTTTTGTCATCTTCTTTAAGTTTAAATTGTTTTGGCTTTACACCTATATGTTCCAGGATGCCTGTCTTTAACAACTCATTTATGTGATGGTATGCTGTTTTTGGAGATGTATCTGCCATCCTTGCAATCTCTTCAATGGTCAAAAACTCCCCCCAGTTTTCAACAAGCTCTTCCAAAATGCCTATCCTTTTTGTATCACCAAAAATTTCCTTTAACAGCGTTGCCATTCTATCCCCTTTTACCTTTTTTACCATTTATCATGTAATTTATATAATCTATAATATTAATAATGTAAATATCCCCCCTAATATAATTTACTTAATTTCTTAAAAGGTAAAAAATTACCAATTGAATGCTTATATATTATTACTAATATAAGTAAAAGTATGTCTGATCCTATCCCTTCTATCAATGAAATAATTACAAGTCTTGATAAATACGAAAGAAGGGTTCTCCGTTTTTTGGGTAAAGAGCATATATCAAATAATAAAAACGTCAGGTTAGAAACAATAAAGAAAAATCTACCAAATAGGTATGGAAAAAATGTTGATAACGCATTAAAATCACTGAAAAGCAAAGGATATGTTTATAATTACAGACATAAAAATTATGGGTTAAGTCCTTTAGGAAAAAAAGTTGCAGAAAAGATATATGATGATTTTATGAAGGATAGACATGCAGATTTAAACAGGATATTGATGGTACAGATATATGGAATCCGCCCAAGATCCTAAATATCTTTCTTCACCAATATTTTCAGGAGTCCGTGTTTCAATCTAACAACCAACCTACACGTTCCCTTATCAACTTATGAAATAAACGTTCTATTATCTTTAGCTCACATCTACCGGCCATATTATGTACCAAACTTAAATCTAATAGTCCGTAATCATTTCATTCTACTTTTTATTCGAATTAAAAATTAATTCATATTCTTTTTGGGGAATTTTGGTATCTACATAAGCGACATCTCCAAATAATTGTACATTTACTAAATTCCCGTCATAATCTATGTCATATGTATCGAAAGGTTCTTCTAAGAAGGTTCCTTGAATAAAACCATCTTTAATTCTTTCTGTTCTAAGCCAGATTAATTCAAAGCTATATTTTTTAATATCACCATGAGGATGATTATTTTCTTTTACTAAATGAACCAGAATATCATCCGGGAAATCAGAATGTCTAAACTTATCTATTTTTACACAGTTCCTTATTTCGTTAAGATTCTTTAATTTTGATGGGTCATTTCCATGATAAAATGCAATAATATCTTTAATATGCTTATCAAAACATTCTAAATTTAAATCTTCAGGTGGAAATGTAAATGAAGAATCTGCTAAAGCTTCTTTTCTAAAGATTATTCTTTGATTTAAAGGAACAACAATATCCACATTATCTTCTTCAAAATTACAGAACCCCAATACATCAAAGGTTATACCTGCATCTCGATCTATATACGCAAATACTAAAAAGCTATTTCCTCCTTCAGGAATCAGATCATCGTCACCCATTTTTTTAAATGCTTCATTCATCTCTTTAAAATCAGACATAGCTTTTTTAGAAAAGATGATTATGGGTTTAGCTAAATATTCTCTAAATGAATAATCGTCAAAAGTCATTAACCTTTTATCTATTTCCATATAGAATCTTCCCTTATTTTTTTTCTTTCTTAACGCTTTTTGTAAATGTTGTAATAGAGTAGATATTTGGTGGGGGTTACTAAATTGAATGACCTGATCTTTTTATAATTATTATTTAATGATGTATAAAACTTCCATCCCCATTTTAGAAAATGGAACTCCCACCATAATCTATGAAACCTTCATCTACCAATCCCATGATATCATCGACAAATATATGGAAGAATTTTTGTTGAGTTTGGATAGTGTGAGGTTTTAGGTTCTTATAATGACCAATGTTAACAGATTAAATAGCTTTAAGAAAGCCTTCTTAAGATAAGAATATAAAATTAGAGGTATTATATGAGTGAAGAAGATAATTACTATGTATCCAAGAGATCTGAATTTTTCGCCCAGTTTGAAGACTTTGTTCAGCGCATAGTTGGTTTAATGAACCATAAATATGGTGAAAACGATGAAATAATTGTCGATGAAATTAAAGAGGAATACAGTAGGCTATATAAAGAAATACCGTTTATAGGCGGCGATAGTAATCCATTAACTTTTAATCTTGTATCTGCCGTGGGGCACTTAGCAGTTTATAAAGTGCTGAAAAGACATGGAAAACCTTTAAACCAAATTGGAGAGTTATCTTACGGTGCAGAAGAAGAATTATTCAGCAATAATCCCCAATTAATCCCTCCAATGACCCATCCTAAATATGTTTATTACATGAAGATGGCTGCAAAAAAATCAGAAGAAAAGAAGTACCCTGGAGACTGGGTCTACAAATTTATAGAAGGAAAAGGTTTTGATTACGGTCTGGATTTCATAGAGTGCGGTATACATAAATTCTTCAATGAACATGACGCCAGTGAATTTACACCGTATCTTTGTGCAATGGACCGTATAATAAGTGAAAATGGAAACTTAGGTTTACACAGAACAGAAACACTCGCGGAAGGTAGTGATAGATGTAATTTCCGATACAAAGGTGGGAGAAAAACCCAAATTTTAAACACTGTTATTAAAGATTAAAAAGGATTAAAAGTAAAAATTAGTTTTTAAATCGGCAAATTACTCCAGAATTTTCTGGCTTCATTCTTTCGGATGGATTTACTCACTTAATTAATATAATTACATACTAACATATAAAATTATACAAATCCATGTTATTGTATTTTTTTCAATTCACAATATAACGTAAGTCTAGATTATTTACGTTGTAAGAAGCCTAATCAAAAAAATAAGAAATTTTAAATAATCAAAATTTAAAATAATAATCAGGTGTGAAATGTTTGAACCAACTTTTCAATATACTGATGTTATAGTAAATAATCTTACACGTATAGAGGAAGCTAGAACTATTATAAATAGGGCACCTTTAATACCAAATTGGGAGCTTTCTTTGAGAAAAGCAGCTTTTTTAACAAGTGCTCATTCTTCTACTGCAATAGAAGGTAATACTCTAAGTTTTGAAGAGGTTACTGCTTTAGCTGAAGGTCGAAATATAACTGTCAGAAGGAAAGACCGTCAAGAAGTTTTAAATTATTTTAATGCACTTGAAAAAATCCCAGATTTTGCTTCAGAAAATCCTTTAACCGAGACAGACCTTTTAGAAATTCATAGAATAATTACAGAAGAAACTTTAGACAATTGCGAAGATGAAGGATCTTTCCGAAATCGACAAGTAGTGGTTGGAAATAGGATTACAGGTGAAATTATTTTCAGGCCACCGGATACTGCTGAAGTAACTAGACTAATTGGAAACTTTCTCGAATGGTTTAATTCTCCTCAGTTAGAAAGATTTAATCCTGTCATTACCTCTGGAATAACACATTATGAACTGGTAAGAATACATCCTTTTATCGATGGTAATGGTAGAACAGCGCGAATTATGGCTATGTTGGTTTTATATAAGAAAGGATATGATGTAAAAAGATTCTTCAGTTTGGATGATTTTTATGATATGGATAGAGCTGCATATTATGAAGCTTTAAATAGTGTTAATCAAGAATCTCTGGATTTAACTAATTGGCTTGAATATTTCACTGAAGGCGTTGCTGTTAGCATAAAAGCTGTGGAAGATAAGGTTCTGGGGTTAAGTAGACATGAAGGGCAAATTCCACTAAATGAACGACAAATGAAAATAGTAGAAAAATTGATTGCAGAAAAAAGAATAGCTAACAGGGATATACAAGAAATGTTTAACTTATCCCATTCAAGCGCTTTTGATGAAATTAAAAAGTTATTAGACCTTAAAGTAATCAAACAAATGGGTGCAGGTCGTAGTGTCCATTATGTTTTAAGACAAGATGATTAACCTGATGATTAACCTGATGATTAACCTGATGATTAACCTGATGATTAACCTGATGATTAACCTGATGATTAACCTGATGATTAACCTGATGATTAACCTGATGATTAACCTGATGATTAACCTGATGATT